>SCPN01000004.1_pt1 | contig 130248 bp, 124 predicted proteins | sample 6106831 | NCBI WGS metagenome assembly SCPN01 (sample SAMN10720447, study PRJNA508395) | human gut metagenome | isolation source: Participant 1, 0 month | reverse complement strand
TGAGATAGAGTAGAGCCTTGTCGAGCATCTGCGCTACATTCAATGAATTGCTCCAGGTGATTCCTGTGTCGAAGAAGTCTTTTGCATTGTCATACGCCTGTGGAGTAGCCCACGGGTCAAGACCGGCTGCTGCACGTTGGGGAACATAATATTTTCCCTGTTGCTTACCGAACTTCTGCGTGTATTCGTTATCCGTGTTACCTCCATACGTTGCGTCGTTTGGAAGTTCGGAAATCTTAGGTCCCCAAGACGTTCCCGAAGTAGTGCTGAATACTCCACCCGAACCTTGTGCGTATGTTTTCTGGAACTCCGGCAGACGACCGACTACATCGAAGCTGACATTAGAAGAGAAGCTAACCTGCGGTTTGCCTTTTTCCAGCCCTTTACCACTTTTGGTTGTGATGATAATCACACCATTGGAAGCACGGATGCCATAAAGTGCAGAAGCAGCCTGTCCTTTCAAAATGTTGATACTTTCAATATCATTAGGGTCGATATCTACCGCACGGTTGGCGAAGTCGGCTCCGCTCACACTACCATTGTTCTGTATGTCTGTACTAACGTCCGGCGTACTGGTTACCGGCATTCCGTCGATAACGTAAAGCGGAGTGTTGTCACCCGAGAAGGAACGTGCACCACGGATGGTGATCTGTGAAGAAGCTCCTGGCATACCACTTGAAGGCTTAACGTCCAAACCGGATACTTTACCTTGCAGCGCTCCTGCCAGATTGGAGTTGGCAGCTTGCGTCAGCTGATCTGATTTTACGTCCTGAACGGCGTAACCCAGTGCTTTCTTTTCACGCGAGATACCCATGGCTGTCACCACAACCTCATCCAGTGCCTTTGCGTCACTTTTTAATACGACTTTAATTACTCCCGGTTTGATGGAAACGTCCTGCGAAATCATTCCTACATAAGAAATGCGCAAAGTTTTAGCAGAACTTGGTACATGGTCGTTTCAGTTTTCATCATTGTTAATAGTTCTTTAGTCTTTTGAGAGATGCAAAATGATAAAAAGATACCATTTGGGAGGAAATAATGCTCTTTTTATCTTGAAAATATCTTTTTGGACAATATCTTTATGATAGAAATTCTATTTTAAAATATATTAAATTGAATATTCATAGTTATAGTTTGTTGCTTTTTGCTGGATAACTGCTTGCAAAATAATACTTTTTAGTTAAATACGTAACACTTTTTCCGGTTTGTCATAATTAGTATTATCTTTGCAACCTGTTAGAGACAAAAAATCTGTTTATAGGTTAAATTTAAGAGAGAATTTATGAAAAGAAAATTGATGTTCTTAATGACCTTCCTTTTTATAGGTATAGGTCTGATGACAGCGCAGACATCCAGAGTTACCGGTTTGGTTACTTCTGAAGAAGATGGACAACCTGTCGTAGGTGCTTCAATATTGGTGAATGGCACTACCCTTGGTACTATCACTGATATTGATGGTAAGTTTACAATCGCAAATGTACCAAGTTCTGCTAAGACTTATTGATCTTTTTTCTTCCTGTTTTTTCGTGTTTTCTTCTTCTATCTTATTGCTTTTCAGTTGTTTTGTTTCTATTTTCGCAAATTGTCCGGTTCTTCCGGTTTCTTTTATTGAAATTTCCTTTATCTGCTCTTGTTTATTTAGTAGTCTTTTTTTCTCATTGATTTTGAGATGGGGGGTAATATTCTACCCGAATTTTTAATGAATTTCCCAGTGTTTTCACTATTATTTCAATTATCTTCGGCTTTGAATAAAAATATGTTTGATGACGTTTTAATATCTGTGTTTTAAGGGTTATAAATTAAATGCTATAGTCTGACAGTGATTGGAGTTATGACTTATAGTAAAGAAGAATGCAAGATACTGTAATAATAACTTGTACGACACCCGGGTCTCATACATACCGACACCCGGGTGTTGAGCATACTGACACCCGGGTGTCAAGCTGCATGACACCCGGGTGTCGTACAACTCAATTCTGCTAAATGAAATAGATACAGAGCTATACTATATTTATTTGTACTAGAACAAATTTAATTCATATCTCTACAAAATGCGATTTTCCAGTTTACATTGTTTTACTCTGCCATGATAACTTCGACATCATAACCTATGAAAAGGCCGCTCTCTATGACACCGGTAATGGTTTTGAGTTGTTCTTCGAGCGAAGAATCAATATAGTTAAAACGAGTGTCGAGGATGAAATTCCCATTTTCTGTAAAGACAGGCCCGTCTTTGCCGTGGGCTGGACGCAGGACGATTTCTGATGCACCCAGTCGTTGCAGCTCATGCTCTACATAAGTTAGTGAGTCCGGAAAGACCTCTACCGGAATGGGAAATTTATTTCCCAACTGATTGACGCGCTTGCTGGGGTCGATGATGATGAATGTTTTGCGGCTGCTTCTAATGAGCAGTTTTTCTTTGAACATAGCTCCGCCACGTCCTTTAATCAAGTTTTGCTGTGGGTCTACTTCGTCCGCTCCGTCAAATGTCCAGTCGGGTCGCTGTTCCAAAGGGTAGTTTGTGGGATGCCTAGCTGTATGCAAGTCATCGAGATTTCTTGAGAGGCAGGGAATCACTTCAATATGCAAGTGCTCTTCACGAATCCGTCGCGCCAGTTCGAACAGAGTTAGATAGACTGTAGAGCCGGAGCCGGCTCCTATCACATCTCCGTCTTTTGCCGTGGCGGCAATTTCACGGGCTACGTGTTCTTTGGCTTCCGGTTGATAATGGAGTCCGACCATTGCAGGTGCTTTATAAGATGATTTTCCCAGTCCATAAATTTATGCTTTATAATTGTTTTAAATTACTCTTTATATATAACGAATTGGCGAATCTGTTTGTTTGTTTCAACTTTAGAGAGAGGCTTTAGAGATAATTCGGATCAGGCAACAATCATTGTTGGTATATGCTATAAGTGGACGTAAGCCCTCCGATTGACGTAGAAAAGATAGTGACGGTATATGCTTGGGATAGTGACGGTATCATTGTCATATAGCGTCGCTATTTGTATCGGATAGCGTCACTATCTTTTAGCAGGGAACTCGCCAACAACAATTTTTACTTGGTCCGATCATTCAATCATTTAAATAGTTAATAAACGATTCGTTAATTTTTAACTTTATTGCGTTAAACGTTAACAAACCTCTGCTTTTTATTAAACCGTGTTATAAGTTAGGCTGCTTTGCCCTGAAAATTTGGAGATAACCGAAAAGTCCGTATCTTTGTACTGTGTTTTTCATAGTATTAGATTTAAGGTTAACAAAGATTGGCTGTCTGGGATAGATAGCCTTTTTTTTGTCCCTACTATTCCTTATAGAATCAGCCAGATGGCAATGATATGCCCGATGCTGCCTCCCAGACAAAACAAGTGGAAAGTGGCATGCATATATGGTTTGCGCAACGAATAAAAAACAGCTCCCACGATATACGAAACTCCTCCGCCAATCAGCCACCAGAAAGCGGTAGTGGCTCCCAGTTCTCCCAGATGATCTAACAAAGGTTTCATGGCTACCAATATACAGGCGCCCATCCCTACGTAACAAGCCGTTTCGAGATTGCTATGTTCTTTCAGTTTTTTGAAGCTAAGAATGAAACCGGCGATAGCCGACAGCCAGACGAAAGCGAAAATTCCCCATCCCCATCCGCCGGCATGCCGCAGAACGAGCAGGGTAAAAGGAGTATAGGTTCCGGCAATGTGCAAATAGATAGCTCCATGATCGAATTTACGGAGCAGCTCTTTCAGCTTTCCCGGACGACTGCCGTGATACCACGTAGAGCTGACATAAGAAGAAAGCATCCCCGCCAAGTAGACAGATACACAAGCAACTGCCCACTGCGGTTCTATATTTTCGGAAGCCTTTTCCAATAATAAATATCCGGCCACGATTCCAAGCAGAATACCTATTCCATGGCTAAGGGTATTTGCCCATTCTTCTATATTATTGTATCGTTTGTTCTTCAATGTTCCTTTTTTTGAATTGTTAAGTCATAAAAAATATTGAGTTGCAAAGATACTTTATTTTCCGTAAAGCGTTCCCCCCCCCCTTATTCTTTTTTTAGAATGATTTTTCCACTGTATTGCCCGGCTACTTGCTTGCGGAAATCAAGAAATGCCGCATATTCATCCGGACTGTAAACCCCTTTAGACATGAACAATCGGTGAACGATGCATATTTTCTTATCTTTCACCTGAATGTCGGAATGAAAACTGCCAAACTTGCTTTTCACGTCAAGTGGTTTCGGAAGTCCTTCAATCACATAGCCTTCCGGCAGTTGGATGCGGATACTGTCTGTATCTGTGTAGCCGTAGTCGATATGAATAGGATAAGTGCGCTTCGTCAGAGGAGGAACACTAAATTCTTTTCGGAACACATTGGCGGGGATAAACAAGCGGTTTCCCGTCTTATGACCGTATTGATTGCTGGTGGCAGTGTAGCGGAAAGTGATGGATGGATTTGCCTCCTTACATTCGCTGATTTGCAGATTCCGGATATCGGCTTGAGACAAGTGGATGCCCGAGCGGATGCGGTCTTTCTGTTTGTTAGGTTCCAGATAGACGATGCCTGCTTCATTTTCGTATTGGAAGATCCGGGAGACTTCGTTCACTTCTATCCGTGCTTTTGCTGTGGGGGAGAGAGTGATGTCGGCAGCGATGTGCTGCGTGTTCAGCGAGTCGGGATAAGTGGGCAGGCGGCACATTTTGCCACCGTCCGGTTCAATTAGTAAAGCATCGTGTCCGGCAATATCCTGGTGAACATAACCGAATGGAAGCGACGGATTGGTGCATTCCAGCCAAAGCGTGTCTTGTGGAAGCGGAACTTGCAGAATGACGTGATTCATTTGGTTGGCACTGGAGAAATCCGGTAACAAACGTTCGTTGGTGGTACTGATAATTGTATAAGTAGAAGCAATCCCCAATTCTTTCAGCATGGCACGGGTGTAATTGGATAATCCCTTACAGTCGCCGAATCCCGTGCGGCAGACATCGGCAGCAGCAATAGGCTGTAAACCTCCGATACCCAGTTGGATGCTGACGTAGCGGGTGGTTTTGCCAGATAATCATAAATGGCGTTCACCTTGTCCCGGTCGGTGGCACAGTTGGCTGTCAGTTCGTGCAGCTTGGCGCGGAAAGGTTCGGTGAGCAGGTCGCGCCCGTCGAGCAATCGGTATTGCCACTCTCCGTACTTTTGCCAACTGCTCATATCGCCCTCCGACTTGTCATACTTGAAGGCGGAAGGCGCAAAATAGACACGTGGAAGCAGTTCTGCAAAATCCGGCCCGAAAGGTTCTTTGACGATGGGAGAGTTTGTAGGCGGTGGCTCCAATCACTTGCTGCCCGTCGGCTCCGGTAGATTCTTTACTTGGATTTTTCCTTGCGTGTTCAGCTCACGGTATCTGCATCCTTGTCCTGCAGGCAGCTCAATACGGTAAGTTGCTTTCTCCACCCCTTGGTTGGGGTATGCCTGCGGTATAAAGGTGGAATAGCCGATCAATCCGTTATTGCACTTCACTTCCCATTCGTATTTCACAGTGAAAGGGAATGTGGGATAATTACATTCATAATAATAGAAATAATCGTCCGTGCTAAGCGAAGAACTATATTCACTTTTCTGAAGTTCGCCTTTCTTTATCTTGCGTACACTTTGTCCGCCGGCATTGATGATCTCTCCGGAAAATCTCTGCAAAGAACGGAACATGTCACACCCGCAGAAGAAATGTGCTGCATCCAGTCCCTTATGGTTGAGAACAGTGATTGTCAGGCTCTCTTTTCTATGGATTGAGTCATGGATTTGCAGAGAACCTCTGTGCGTGCTTCCACGATAATGGAATTGGCATCCTTGAGAATATCCTGTGCACGCACTGTCTGTGTGTGCAGACTTAGGCAAATAAGGACACCGGACAGGCTGAATGCCCGACGTATTATTTGCTTTAGGATGGAGTGATTGGAACGAATCATTCTATTAACAGGTAGAGTTTATATTTTCTTGAGTACGATTAGTGCATTATTTTTCGATCACTTTGGTCCAGAGTTCCTGTAGCTGTTTGTATTGTTCGGAAAGGAATATGTATCCTTTCAGGTGGAATACATAATTGAGCAGGATTGTATTTCCCTGTTTCTGGATCATATATTTACATTGTAATCCGTCTCCTTCTGACCGGATGGTTTGTGATTGAGGCAGCTCCTCCACTTCGTAGCCATCGGGGAGAGTCAGCGTAGACAGCATCGTGAACTTGTACGGATAGGGGAATTCGATGGAAGTACCCGTTCCGTCTGGATAAACGGATTATTTTCAATTGCGGAAAGAGCATCGGATTAATATAAAGGTGATCGTTCGTCCGGTCGGCTTGCAAGACGAAGTCGAACTCTTCTTCTATCAGTGCGTAGTCATTTTCTTGTTTTTCACTTTCAGGTTGGTGAAAGTGAGTTTCTCTTCTGGCTGACATTGTTTTTAGGATTCGAAACGAGACTGTCTTGCTTATGCTTCTCATTCGTCTGATATTCGATGGCTTCCTGCCCGTAAAGAACCGTGCTGCGATGTCCTTTCACTTGGTTTCCCTCTATTCGGGCATCAATCTTCATAAAACTTTTATTGTCGGAAAGAGCCATCACGTTCACCCATTTCTTATCTTCTTTCTCTTTGAGGGAAAGTATGCGTGCTTTGTTTACAGCTAAGTCGAGTGGCAATATATTGAGGGCGGGTACAGCCATGGAGCTGTCTAAAAATACATATTTCTGTTTGGTTATGTCGTAGACGGCGACAATGAATGTATTCAGTTTCTGAAGGAAGGAAAGTTGTAGGGCAGTATGCCTGATGAACGCCGGCTCATAGCCACCGGATAGGCTTCCAGTCCGAAGTCTTTCAGGATGCTGATAAGGATAAAATTGAGGTCGGCATTACTGCCGCTTCCTTTCTTGATAACCTTTCGAGTTCTTTACTGTAGAGCTGATACCGTCCGTTCCGGCCATTTCTTTTTGAGTACTGGAAGGCGCAGATGATTTTCTCCTCGAAATTCATTTCGCTGTTGTAGGCTTGTTTGGTTTCGGGACGGAAAGGGTTGGTGAGCGAGAGATATTTGCCGAACTGTGTATTTTCCGGTTTTAGCAGTTGGTGATCTACATCTTCCCATTTCTGGCTGTATGGCTTGTATTCATTGGGTGTGAATTGGGTTCCTTGCAGGTCGAAACTGACTTGTACTTTATAGTCTTCCGGGCACCAGCAATAGGATTCGTCCTGTCGGATAGCCGGAAGGTTGCGTGAGATAAAGGTGGTTTCCTGTGCCGAAACGGTGAAGTCTTTGCTGACTCCTGCACCGGACCCGTCACGTTCCGTGGCATGAATGGAGGAGTCTCTTTGCTTCACTTGTATGTAATCCTTTCCCGGAGTTCGATGTTGTAGACGAATACATGAGGGATTGTGATTTTGTATTGGTTGTAGAGCATAGGAAGTTCCTCCTGCATCATCCAGTTGTCGATATGTGAAAATAGTCGGAGTAGAGTTTGTAGTGATATTCGATGACAGTCCCTCTTTGACGGCAGGCAGAGAGAATTTTAGCATTTTATACAGGTTGTTGATTCGCTCGAAAGAAATGGATTCCCGCTTCATGGGTGTTTTGATACATTTTCCATTTTCCATGTTGTAGGAGCAGCCTTCTATGTCACTGGCTCTTTCCTGTCCTTCATCTTTATCGGTAGGAGAGTAGTAAGGAACGGAAACATCGGCGTATGACACTCCCTGCGGTTTTAGAATTTTGATGCGTACCCAATGCTCGGTAGTCAGCTGGAAACCGTCGTGGTAGATGAAGTCACTTTGTCCCTGATGGAATAGATAAATGGCCGTGGCGGTAGTGTCCGGGGCATAAGAGGTGAGAGACAGTTCTTCTTTGGAAGGTTTTCCATATTTCAGATTGGGCTCTATGGTGGCTGTTGTGGCTTGTTGTGGGTAGGCAGGCAACAGCAGGTATTGCAATAGAAATGCGCAGAGAATGAATAGTTTTCTCATAATTGTGTTTTTGTAGTATGTTCACAAAGATAAAAAATAGAAAAGGTATATCGCCTTTCTCTATTTAATTTTTATTTTATGTATAAAATATATTATACCAAATGTCCGATCCATTCTTCACGGTCGCCGGGGAGAAGGTCGATAACAGGAATTTCTACCATTGTGTAACATCCCGGCTGTTGCTTCATCGAAGCACGTGCCACACATACCAGCACTTGTGCTGTCAGTGCGGGGTTGTTGATGCGCATATTAAATTCGAACAACTGATTCTGTGTTTTGCCGGATACACCTTTGCGAGTGAGATTTACACCGTGACCCATATCCAATAGAGCGTCTACGCTCGGAACGAGTTTCACGTGTGTTTCATCATTCACGAAGTAAGGATCTGCTTTGATGGCAGCAGCTACTTCTTCAAATTTATATCCGTCTTTCAGTTCGATGTACACCATGCGGCGGTGGATTCCCGTGCCGGTAGGAATAGTCATGGAAAGAGCGGCTTTCACCCCGTCGATAGCTTTTACGGCTACTGTGTGTCCCATGCTCATACCCGGACCGAAGTTGGTGTAAGTGATTCCTTTCGGAGCAATCGCTTCGAGCATGGTGCGCACGATGGAGTCGCTTCCCGGATCCCATCCGGCAGAGATGATCGATACGGCTTTATGTTCTTTGGCGGCAGCATCCAGTGTGCGGCGTAAGTCTACGATACCAGTGTGGATATCGAAACTGTCTACCGTATTAACTCCCATTGCCAGATATTCTTTTGCATATTTCTCAACGCTGCGGGTTGGCGTGCAAAGAATAGCTACGTCTACATCCCCCAACTCTTTTATGTCCTTTACTACTGCATAGTTTGCCAACTCTTCCGGTTTGTTCTCTGCTCCTGCACGACGAACGACTCCGGCTATTTCGAAATCAGGTGCCGCCTGAAGCGCTTCCAGTACATAATGTCCGATGTTACCATAACCAACGATGGCAGCTCTTACTTTTTCATTCTTTTCTTGGTTTTAATGAACAAATTTCTTTCTTTGCTTGCAAAGTAAACAATTTACTACTAACTTTGGTTCATTCGCTTTAATATTTTATTTTTTCACTAGCAGGCAATACCGGTCCGCATGAAAGCAAATCAGGGTGTGATGTGCTGCATCGAAAAACTCTGTGGCCTCTGTGTCCTCTGTGGTGAAATTGTTTTATCTTTGTCCCTGTTATGATAGAATATATTAGAGGCGAACTTGCCGAACTAAGTCCGGCAACCGCAGTGATTGACTGTAACGGGGTGGGATATGCCGCCAATATATCCTTGAATACCTATTCGGCTATTCAGGGAAAGAAAACTGTAAGCTATATATTCACGAGGCGATTCGGGAAGACGCTTATGTGCTTTACGGATTTGCCGAGAAGCAGGAGCGGAGATTTTCCTGTTGTTGATTTCCGTCTCCGGAATCGGGGGGAACACGGCACGTATGATTCTCTCGGCGCTCTCACCTGCCGAACTGGTGAACGTAATCAGCACCGAAAACGCGAATATGCTGAAAACGGTGAAAGGTATCGGGCTGAAGACTGCGCAACGGGTGATTGTTGACCTGAAAGATAAGATAAAAACGATGAGTGGGTCTGCCGGCGGAGGTGCTTCCGCAGGTCTGTTGCTGCAACCTGCCAATGCGGAAGTGCAGGAAGAGGCGGTGTCTGCATTAACAATGCTCGGTTTTGCTGCCGCGCCTTCACAGAAGGTGGTGTTGGCTATCTTGAAGGAAGAACCGGATGCTCCGGTAGAAAAGGTTATCAAACTGGCTTTGAAACGTTTGTAGTATGAAACAACAGAAAATTTATATGCAGGCATGGCTGGACGCTCACGGTCGTGCAAAGGTAGTGAATACGGATGAATGGTATCTGGATTTCGCTAATCAGCTATTGCCATTGGTGGCTGAATCTTATATATATGGTGGGAAAGAGATGGAAGAAGACCAGAAGCAAGTGGCTCTGACGTGTGCTTTGTACTTGGAAGATTGCGTGGCAGACGGAGGAAACTGGCGTCAATTTATCCACTGGCATCAGGAAAACTACGGACGTTACCTGCCTTTCTACACGTTGACGGACGAATATCTGCCGGACGAAATCAACCGTGAAGATGTTGTTTTCCTTTGTGGGCAATCAATTCACCGGTCGGTGATGATTTTGACGGAGTGGAGAACCCGATGGATGCAGATTTGCTGGAGTTTGCAGATGTATTATACAACCGTTTGGATGCTGCGTTCGAATTGGCTCCTATCAGTGATTACCTTGCGACGGATTGGTTGCTGGAAACGGAATTGATGCAAAAGAAGCGAATGCCTTTGCCGATAGCTTTGCCGGGAGAAAAATGCCTGCCAACGTTGAGCGTTTCCTTGAAGCAAGTAAAGGTGAACCGCTTTTATATTTCGACTCTTACGATGCGCTGAAATTTTTCTTTGTGCAATCATTGAAGTGGGAGGATGAAGAAGATTCTCTGTTGCCTGATTTAAAAGAGTTTGATAACTTCGTGGTTTTCGCCAATCCGAAAGGGTTGTTGATAGGGCCTGATGTGGCCCCATATTTTGCGGACAAACGCAACCCGCTCTACAATGCTGAACTGGCAGAAGAGGAAGCATACGAGCTGTTTTGTGAAGAAGGTTTGTGCCCGTTTGATTTGTTGAAATATGGAATGGAACATGAGCTGTTGCCAGAAGCACAGTTCCCGTTTGAGAATGGAAAGAACTGTTGCAGGAAAACTGGGATTTTGTGGCTCGCTGGTTTCTGGGCGAATATTACGAAGGAGAATAAGAGGAACAAGAATTAAGGTATAAGTACTGTTTATATAAGTGTTGTCTATGCCAATCAAAAATAACAATCCCTTTGCCGGAAAGACAAAGTCCGCAGCCGGTAAAAGAAGACAACCGGAAAACGGGTTGGAAAATCAAAACAGGAAAAGGCTAATAATCAATTGAATAGAAGAGTAAAATAAGGATGTGGAGGCTACGCCGTTTTGCCTACCAGGCAACGCCGTTTTATGATGGCAGACTACGCCTTTTCTCCATACCAGGAAACGCCTTTTCTCCCGCGCAGAGAATAAAGAGGCTTATTATACATTTGACGGGAATAGTTGTCGTTTATGAAAAATAACAACTATTCCCGTCAGTTTTATTGTTGACCGATGGTTTTTCTGCTAAATAGCTTCTCTTTGACGGTTTTAGTTAAATGGGAATATAATTCAGACAGAAGAACAAAAGAACAAAAATAAAATAGCAGTTCAATAAGCAACAAAATAATTTTCAAAGCGCAGCCTTTATGTTCTTTTGTTCTTATGTCTAAAAATAAAAAATCATTTATCTCATTTCCGCACAGATCGTTTTCTTTTGCCAAATGGAGTTTCCTTTTATTAATCGGTAATTTCCTCCTGTGCTTTCCGTTCTTTTTCTTATTGATAAATCCGATTTTCAGGTTAGCTTCCTCTTGTTCTTTTTAATCTGTTCCATTGCAGAGAGGATTTGCGCTAATTCATAAACATTGGCTGCGGCTAGTCGGTCGGTGGGACTCATCGTTGTTTTATAGGTACGGTCGCCCATATATTCCACACGGATATTTTTGTCTTTATTGAGATGTAGGAATTCGATTACATTACCGTCTTCTCCCAGTTTGTAATCAGCTTTTCTATTTTCTCGTTCATATCGGTCGTTTCGTAGCTGTCTTTGGAGCTTGGAGTCTCGGCAAAACTGCCGTCAGGAGCAATCACTTTCACTTTGTTGTGGTGGATATTGCCGGCACCGCAATAGATAGAGGTCATACTCATGATGCCTTGCTCGTTCACTTGGAAGCGGAGGTACGAACGGTGCATGTTTTTCTCAATGGTTTGTGTAGGCCAGAGGTAGTTGCCTACTTGTTGATATTCGGCATCTTTTCTAGTGTGAATTTGTCTTTGATGGCGTTGAATTCTTTCGTTTTGCCTGAAAGGCGCTATCCAGATAAGCAAGCGTTTTTGCTGTGTCTTTGTTTCAACATCAAGCATCAGTGCCTGTCCCGCCTTACGTGCTTCGAACGCTTTGGGATACAAAATCTTGATACTGTCAATTTGCAACTTAGCTTCTTCATAGTCGCCACGTTCGTAGGCAGCCTTGGCAACCATCAGTTTTCATTGGCTTTTTCTCAAGGCCATTTCCGCAGGCAGCTAATGCCAGCGTACCACAAAAGAGGATAATCAGTTTTTCATCACAAATTCTATTTACTAGTTTTATTATTTACATGAATAAGCAGTGTCCGTTTGTCATTCACTGTTCATCGTTCTGTTCTTCATTCACTTTATTAGCGGCAAAAATACAAATATATCCCTTATTTTTGTAATTTTGTCCCCTCAAAACTTATAACTAAAAAGAATGATAGAGTTGACTCAAGAGGAATTGAAGCAGCATTTTAGCGAACCCATCTTCGGACAGATAGCCGAAACGGCCGATGCGCTCGGCATGGAGTGTTATGTGGTAGGTGGCTACGTTCGTGATATTTTTCTGCAACGTCCCTCTAAAGATATAGATGTAGTAGTTGTAGGAAGTGGAATTGCAATGGCAGAAGCTCTTGGAAAACGGTTGGGACGTGGTGCTCATGTCTCTGTTTTCAAGAATTTCGGGACAGCACAAGTAAAATACAGAGGTACGGAAGTAGAGTTTGTAGGTGCGCGTAAGGAGTCTTATCAACGGGATTCGCGCAAACCGATTGTTGAAGACGGTACGCTGGAAGACGATCAGAACCGTCGTGATTTCACGATCAATGCTCTTGCTGTATGTCTCAATAAGGCACGTTTCGGCGAACTGGTAGACCCGTTCGGAGGCATGGAGGATATGAAGGAAAAGACAATTCGCACTCCGCTCGACCCGGATATCACTTTCAGCGATGATCCTTTACGCATGATGCGTTGCATCCGTTTTGCTACGCAACTGGGCTTTTACATTGACGATGATACTTTCGAATCGCTTTGTCGGAATAAGGAACGGATTGAAATTATCTCCCGTGAACGTATTGCGGACGAACTGAATAAGATTATTCTGTCTCCGATTCCCTCAAAAGGTTTTATTGATTTGGAACGTAGCGGTTTGCTGCCGTTGATTTTCCCGGAATTTGCTGCCTTGCAGGAGTGGAAACACGGAACGGACGTTCGCATAAGGATAATTTTTATCATACATTGGAAGTGCTGGATAATATCAGCAAGAAGACTGATAATCTTTGGTTACGCTGGGCTGCTTTGCTGCATGACATTGCCAAGCCTGTCACGAAACGTTGGGAACCGAAAGCGGGATGGACGTTCCATAATCATAATTTTATCGGTGAAAAGATGATTCCGCATATCTTCCGCAAGATGAAGTTGCCGATGAATGAGAAGATGAAGTACGTGCAGAAGCTGGTTAGCCTGCACATGCGTCCGATTGTTATCGCGGATGATGTGGTGACAGACTCGGCTGTACGCCGTCTGCTCTTTGAAGCGGGAGATGACATTGACGACTTGATGATGCTCTGTGAAGCGGATATTACTTCCAAGAATATGGAACGTAAGCAGCGTTTCCTGAATAACTTCCAGTTGGTTCGACAAAAACTGAAGGATTTGGAGGAGAAAGACCGTGTCCGTAACTTCCAGCCACCCGTGAGTGGAGAAGAAATTATGGAGATTTTCGGTTTGGAACCTTGTCGTGAAGTCGGTGTTCTGAAAAGTGCTATAAAGGATGCTATCTTGGATGGAGTGATTCCGAACGAATATGAGGCTGCTCATGCTTTCATGCTCGAGCGGGCTAAGAAGATGGGGCTGACGCCGGTGCGCTGATAGAAGGACGGAACAGATATATTATAGTATTCAAACACAGGTTTATACGAATCAGTAGTTGAATTGGAGTAAAACTGTACTGAAATGAACTAAATGATAATTTTGCGGGGTGCCCTGAAAGGGCTTAATTATATAGCGTAGGGCAACGCCCTACGTAAAAACGGCAATCTGAATTTGCGCCCTGAAAGGGCATAATTGTATACGGTTCCGCCCTTTCAGGGCTTGTGGCTGATGTGTTTTTTTCGTAGGGCGTTGCCCTACGCTATATAATTAAGCCCTTTCAGGGCACCCCAATAAATATATAATTGTAAGGCTTTCAGCCTAACTGCAAAATTCTCATTTAACTGCTAAATTCCCATTTAATTAAGAACTGTACTGAAATGAATGAAACCTTGCTTTCTAACTGCTGATTACTCATTATTTCTTTATCCGTACGTTTACTGTTTGGGTAGCGTCACCGAGAAATATGGATTGGGCGTATGTTGTTCGAAGATGATAGCTTTCATCTTTTCTACAACGTCCGGATGTTGGAGTGCTATATCAGTATCTTCGTGAATGTCCGTTTTTAAGTTGTAGAGGAACGGTGTTCCTTTTTTTACCACCATCTTCCAATCGTCCATGCGTACGGCAATCTGGTCTGTTTCATCAAATTCCCAATACAGGAAATCATGTTTCTTTTGCTTTTTCTTACCCAGCAGTGTGGGAGCAAAAGAAATCCCATCGAAATAATCGACTTCTTTTTCTTTATTGCCATATTTCTTTTCGTAGTCCTTGATGCCGATCACTTCGCAGAATGTAGGCATTAAATCATAAAAAGCACAGATGTGATCGTTCACTTTACCTGCTGGTATGTGCCCCGGCCAACGCGCGATAAACGGAATACGTATTCCTCCTTCATGACACTGGCGTTTTAATCCGCGCAGCTTTCCGTCTCTGCCGAAGAGTAGGGTCGGCTCCGCCTTCTTCGTGAGGGCCGTTGTCACTGGAGAAAATAACCAATGTGTTTTCGTCCAGCCCTTTCTCTTTCAGCTTTTTCAGGACTTCACCCACGTAATAATCCAGCCGGGTAATCATTCCTGCAAATTGAGCATGAGTGTGCGTAATAGCATTGTATCGTGAGCCTTCGCTTCCTTTAAACTCTTTGTCCGGGTTGAATTTGGCTTTGTATTCATTCAGGATGGAATCTTCCGGTTGAACGAGTTCCGCATGAGGTAAGGTGTAAGTCAATATGCCGAAAAACGGTTGTTGGTCGTCTTGTTGGTCCAGCCACTCCAATGCTTTCTGATGAATCATGTCGGCCGAGTATTGCGGACGTTTCTGGTAGTCGGGACCATACATCGGATATTTGATGTTTTCATCCATCACCACCCGCACCACTCCGGTGTCGCCCAACGCTTTACTATAACGGTTCAGGAAATTGGGATAGTAGAGATGAGCCTGAAATTGACAGATGTAACCGTAGTATTCATCTATTTCCCGTTTGTCGGGAGTAGAACGCGAGCCTTCATATCCTCCCGCCCATTTGCCGAACATACCCGTGGTATAGCCATTGTCTTTCATTATTTCCGGTAAGATTACATGGTCGGAATCATAAGGGTGTTGTCCTACTATCGAATATTCTTGGTTTTGCCCATACAACACGATCGGTACATTTTTCCAGTATTCTTTGTTGCCTCGCACCTCGCAGTGGCCTGAATGTTGCCCTGTCATGAATGAAGCTCTGGAAGGCGCGCTGACGGGACTGCCGGCGTATGCCTGTGTAAAACGCATACCTTCATTCGCCATCGTGTCTATATGAGGGGTGCGGATAAATGGTTGACCGTAACAGCCTAAATCTCCATATCCCATGTCATCGCAGAGAATGAAAAGAATATTGGGTGGAGTATTTGATTGGGGCGGTGTAGTGTTTTCCGGTGATTTGTTAGTGGCTGTTGCAGCGCAGGCAACAGTGGACATAAGGGTTAGAATGAAAGGTTGTTTCATTGTTTTTGGGGGTTAAGTGTGTTATTATTAGAAAAAGATGTGTCCGTTCTTTGCCGGACACATCTTTTCATCATCTGTTTAACTTAATTCAATGATTTCTTCATTGCAGTTCGTCAGCTTTTCTATTCCTTCGTTGGTTACTACCCAAGAGTTTTCAATGCCTACGGGGCCTACACCCGGAATAACGATTTTCGGTTCGAGGGCAAAGACCATGCCCGGTTCTAATTGTTGTTTCATGCGGGGAGCCAATACCGGAGCTTCATTAATTTCGAGTCCGATACCGTGGCCGATAAACTTGGCTTGTTGCCCTGTTCCCATAAATTTGTCGGCAAATCCGGCTTCTTTGGCTATTTCGACAGCTATGTCGTAAAGCACTTCACAAGCAATGCCCGGTTTGGCGATGGAAGCAATTTTTCCTGAATATCCAAACAAACCTGATGGGCGGTGTAAGCCTCTTCGGGCAGTTTGCCTATTGAGAATACACGGCTCATGTCGTTCATGTAACCGTTGAAGTTGCCTCCCAAGTCCACCATAACGCTCTGACCTTCTTTTAGCGGAGTTTTATTTGCTCCTCCCGGCAAAGCAGGATCAAGGCCCTGTCCACCTAAAGCAAAATCATAAGGCGGGGTATCCGGCATTGTCTCCGGTCAGTACGCTACCCATGAATATTTCCATGCTGCGTCCGAATACCCGGAAAATTCCGAGGCAACCTTGCAGACGCATCAGGCGTTCTATTTCAATGGAAAACTCGATGTCCGTCATACCGGGGCGATATACGCTTGGAATCTGCTCGTATGCCTTGGCGTGGGCAATGCCCGAACGGCGGAACATCTCAATTTCTACAGGTGTTTTACGCTGCGTGCCTGACGAATCAACGGGGTGCCATTTACAACTTCTGCTTCCGGAAACAGGCTGGCCAGACGGCAATATTCCGTATAAGGAAGCTCGTCACCTTCTAACATCAGTTTGGTTGGCATCGGCAATCCTTGTTCTTTCAACAGGTCAAGGATTTGTTCCGGTTTGCGAATCGAGAACGAATGTTCTCCTGTGATATTATTAGGGCGTTTGAAAACAATAGTGCAGGCGAATGAAGAGGGAGGTAAAGATAGCCACTGACTACACAGCCATACGTGTAAATTAAATTTGCATTACAAGTGATAAGTGCGGCGTCGATGCCCTGTGACACCATCAGACTGCGAATCTTGTCACGGCGAAATTTCAATTCGGGTTGTAGCATTTTTATTTATTACATGATTATTAATTACAAAACTATCAATGGTAAATTATTAGTTGTGAGTTGTTTATCTGATATAACAAATTCACAAACCATTATTTAACCTATCATGCCACAAAGATAATTAATTCCAGCGAAAATAATGTTAATCTCAAAATAGCGCCACCCGCGTCCTGTCACAGGAGGCGAGCAGCGCAAACCACAAATACAAATACAACTAAACAAAGTCTTCTAAATAACGCCTTGTCCCATCATTGCGTGAGCTACTTTCATAAATCCGGCAATGTTGGCACCCTTCACATAATTAATGTATCCGTCGGGTTCCGTGCCGTACTTCACGCATTGTGCATGGATGCCGTGCATGATTGCATGGAGCTTTTCGTCCACTTCGGCAGCACTCCAGCTTAGGTGCATTGCGTTTTGAGACATTTCCAGACCGGAAGTGGCAACACCGCCTGCGTTGACCGCTTTACCCGGAGCATACATTATCTTATGTTCAATGAAGAGATCGATTGCTTCGGGGTACATCCCATGTTGGAAATTTCTCCGACGCAAAGTACGTCATTTTATGAGATTTTGGGCATCTTCTCCATTTAATTCATTTTGGGTAGCACAAGGAAGCGCGATGTCTGCTTTCACTTCCCACGGGCGCTTGCCTTCTACAAAGGTAGCATTCGGATATTGTTCTGCATAAGGTGCAACAATGTCATTACCCGAAGAACGAAGTTCGAGCATATAGTCTATCTTTTCACCGCTGATACCATCCGGATCGTAGATATATCCGTCCGGGCCGGAAATTGTAATCACCTTGGCACCCAGTTCGGTAGCTTTGGTAGCTGCTCCCCATGCAACGTTGCCGAAGCCAGAGATAGCGACTGTCTTACCTTTTATGTCAATACCTTTTGCTTGTAGCATCTGATTTACAAAATACAGACCACCGAAACCGGTAGCTTCCGGGCGAATCAACGAGCCTCCGAATTCTAATCCCTTACCGGTGAATGTACCTGTAAATTCGCGAGTCAGTTTCTTATACATGCCAAACATATAGCCCACTTCACGTCCGCCTACGCCGATATCACCGGCAGGTACATCCATATCCGGTCCGAGGTGACGCCATAGCTCCAGCATGAAGGCCTGACAGAAACGCATGATTTCGGCATCACTCTTACCGCGCGGAGAGAAATCGGAACCCCTTTCCACCACCCATAGGCAGCGTGGTCAGTGCATTTTGAATGTCTGTTCGAAACCGAGGAATTTCAGAATGGAAAGATTGACGGAAGCATGGAAACGGATACCGCCTTTATAAGGACCGATCGCATTATTGAATTGTACACGATAACCGAGGTTGGTCTGCACCTCGCCTTTGTCATCCACCCACGTCACACGGAAAGTGAAGATACGGTCGGGTTCTACCAATCTTTCTATGATTTTAGCTTTTCAAATTCAGGATGTTGATTGTATATATCTTCGATAGAAAGAAGAACTTCCTTCACTGCTTGAAGATATTCAGATTCACCGGGATGCTTAGCCTCCAAAGAGGACATGATTTTCTGGATGTTCATGATACTATATTTTAAAAGGTTAATTCTGATAAAATGTCAACTAACTCACTGCAAATATAGGAAAATTTTTCAAAGTTGCTTGTTCTAATGCGGATATTTTGATTAAATAATGATAAAATGTCAATTTCTTCTGCTGAACACAAAGCCCCGCAGCCTGTAATGTAAAATACAGGTTACGGGGCTTGTATGTGTTTATAAATAGGAAGTGCCGCTTTAGAATTTTGGTTTCATTCCTAAATTATACATGATGAATCCGTAAATATCAGCTTGTTCTTCCAGCACTTTAGCCATTGGTTTGCCAGCGCCATGCCCGGCTTTGCTGTCAATACGGATCAGTGTCGGATTGGTACCGTCGTTGTCGGCTTGCAGGGTAGCGGCAAACTTGAATGAGTGGGCAGGGACTACACGGTCGTCATGGTCGGCGGTAGTGACCAGTGTTGCCGGATATTTCGTGCCCGGTTTCAGGTTGTGCAGTGGAGAGTAGCCTTTGAGGTATTCAAACATCTCTTTGCTGTCTTCGCTTGTGCCGTAATCGCTTGCCCAGTTCCAGCCGATAGTGAATTTATGGTAGCGGAGCATATCCATCACACCTACTTGCGGGATCGCTACACGGAACAGGTCGGGACGCTGTGTCATGCAGGCACCTACCAACAGACCACCGTTGGAACCTCCTACAATGGCGATTTTATCTTTATTCGTATATTTCTGGTCGATCAGATATTCGGCAGCAGAGATGAAATCATCGAATACGTTCTGTTTCTGCATTTTAGTTCCGGCTACGTGCCAGTCTTCACCGTATTCACTACCACCGCGCAGGTTTACTTGTGCGTAGATACCCCATTTTCGAGGAATGGAATGCGCATGGCGCTGAAGCCCGGGTTGAGGCTGATGCCGAAGCCACCGTATCCGTAGAGGAATACAGGGTTTTGCCGTCTTTCTTCAAATCTTTCTTATAAGTAAGGAACATCGGAATTTTACGCCGTCTTTGCTGGCGAAGAATACTTGTTCGGTCACAAAATCGTCCGAGTTGAATTGTACTTTCGGGGCACGATATAGTTCGTAGGTATTCTGATCCATGTCGTATTTGTAGGTAGCACCCGGTATGGTGAATGAAGTGAATCCGAAGAAACATTCTTTGTCGTCTTTGTTGCCGCTAAAGCCTACGGAACCGAGTGACGGCAGTTGATTTCCTGAATTTGTTTACCGTCGAGACCGTAAACGTATGCGTGGTTCGAGGCATCTTTGTCATAAGTAAGGAACAGTTTGCCACCGATCACTTCCGCATTTGAAAGAACAGCTTCCGATTCGGGTACGAGTTCTTTCCAGTCCTCCAGCTTCGGACGGTTGATGTCAGCTACCATGATCCGGTTTTCGGTGCACCGTAGTTGGTATAAATATAAATCTGGTCGCCGATAACTTCGATTGGGTAATATTGGTAGTCGAGGTCTGTAGTCAGCTGGATGAAGGTGAATTCGGCTTTTCAAATCCCGTATAAACAGGTTGTTACCTCTTCCGGCGCCGGATTCCGTCAGGAAGAGAATCCGTTCGTCTTCACTGGTGCTCGATGTATAGAAACGTTTCGGATAAGCAGGATTCTGATAAATCAGTTTATCTTTTGACTGTGGCTCACCGATTTTGTGATAATAGATTTTGTGATTCTCGTTCACGTTGGAGAACTCTTTTCCTTTGGACGGTGCATCATAGGCACTGTAGTAGAAACCGTCTCCCTGCCAGGCAGCACCGGTGAACTTGGCCCATTCGATGTGGTCTTCCAGCAGTTTTCCGCTTTCGGTATCCATTACATAAATTTCAGACCAGTCCGAACCGCTGCGTGAAATACTGTAAGCGGTGTACTTGCCGTCGTTTGAGAAATAAAGACCGGTCAGTGCTACTGTTCCGTCGTCCGATAGTTTGTTCGGATCGAGGAAAACACGCGGTTCGCCGTCCAATGAGTCCTGCACATAGAATACACTCTGGTTCTGCAGACCGTCATTTTTACTGAAATAATACTTTCCATGTTTCTTGATCGGGGCACTGATCTTCTCGTAATCGGCCAGTGTCGTCAATCGTTTCAGAAGGTTTTCGCGGAACGGGATCTGGCTAAGATACTCATTCGTTACTTTGTTTTGTGCTTCTACCCGCAGTAGTGGCTGCACTGGTGTCATTTTCCAACCATCTGTAAGGGTCGGGAACTTGTGTGCCGAAGTACACATCTACAGTGTCTACCTTTGCCGTCTCGGGGTAGACCAGCTTTTGTTGGGGAGCGCATGACATCACCATGATTCCACTCATTAATAAAGTTACTTTTCATGTGAATAAAAGTCTTTTGAATAAACTTAAAGTTACAAATCTACAAAATAATAAGAGATAAACAAGTAAACTTTATAAAGAAGATGATGGAAAATGAGATTTAAAGAATTAACTTTGCAAAAGTAATCATCAAGTATAAAGGACTATGGGTAATTTTATTACGAGTATCAAGGTTAATCATATTTTTCATTTGGAGAACTTTTGTATACCAATCTCTGAAAATGAAAAAACATCTGATTATTACGGGAAAGAACGGAAGTGGTAAGACTATTCTGTTGAATGCAATAGTGGAGCATTTAAGTCAGGTTTGTAATGATAAGATGTTGAGTTTCTTAGATTTAAAGAAAATTTAGAGTCTAATCAAGCATGGTTGCAGCAAGCTGAGACCACTGGTGATTCGAAAAGTATTGCTTCCGGCCAGAATAATGTTGAATATTATAAAATAGAATTGAAGAATTTTATGGAAAAGTAGAACTTTCATTCCATGATATATACTCCATCTCTAAGGATTTTTTAGTCAGAACTTTATTATAGCCTACTATGCTGATGAACGTAAGTCTCTTTTTGTAGAACCTAAGAATCCTGTTAAGCCGGATTTGAAGATGAAGACTGATCTGAAACATAATAAAGTAGATCAGTTCTTGAATTTTATGGTTGACTGTAAAGTGCAAGAGGCTTTAGCTCGTAATGAAGGAAAAACAGAGGATGCTGATTATATTCGTCAATGGTTTGTCGGCTTCCGAAATATTCTTCGTCAGATATTTGATGATACAACCTTAGAACTTGATTTCAATTATAAAGATTACTCTTTCCTCATTCAAACACGCGGAAAGTCGTTTAAATTCACCGAACTATCAGCAGGATATTCGGCTGCATTAGACATTGTAGCTGATTTAATTTTAAAATGCAATCACAGAATAATGTGGTCCGTGCATACGAGAAAGAAGGAATTGTGTTGATTGATGAAATAGAAACGCATCTTCATTTGGAACTACAAAGAGTGATTTTGCCGATATTGACTACTATTTTTCCTAACATACAGTTTGTTGTCACTACTCATTCCCTTTTATTCTTAATTCTTTAGAGAATGCTGTTGCTTTTGATTTGGAGCATCGTGAACCAATTGAAGACTTAACGGATTATTCTTATGAAGCATTAGCAGAAGGTTACTTTGGTGTTCGTACAGACTCCAGTGAGATTCAAATGCGTTTACAACGGATGGAAGAATTGATTCGTTCCGATCAGCTTTCTATTTCGGATAAAAGTGAGTTGGAAATGTATCTGCAGGATTTTGATAAGATTCCGGAAGCAGTTGCTCCTGCTATTAAAGCTAAATATTATGATCTGAAAAGAGAGTGGCAAAATAAGAATTAATTAAGATGATTAGAATTTGTAAAATGCAGATAAGCCACAAACTTTAGATAAGAGTTATAATACGGACGAGGTCTGCAAACAATTACTGATGGATCAGAATGATAAATGTTATCTATGCGAACGGCGTTTGACAACTGATTATCAAGTAGAGCATTTTAAATCGCAAGCCAATAATGGAGACTTGAAACAAACATGGGAAAACTTATTTGTAGCTTGTGGATACTGTAACAATAAAAGTCGAATAAGTATGATGATATCTTAGATCCGACTCAATATGATATCGAAACTATAATAGAACATTCAAATGATTTTGTTAATCAGAAAGCAATATTTGATAGTGATAATAGAACTTCTGAAGTACTTTTAACGATAAAGTTATTGAATTTATTATTTAATGGAAAACTATCTTATAGGAATTGTCGTGAGCAACGATTTTATGATGAATTTATTCAAAATGAATTTCTTTTCTTATGTTGTTGATGAATATATGTCAGGTAAGAAAGAATATTATTATCCGGTTATAAAGAACAGTTGGATATTCGTAGTGAATATTTGGGATTTAAATATGCAATTATTCATAGTAACGATTTGCTGAAACATGATTTTGGAGATATGACGATTTGGAATAAGAAAGGAGAATGACTTTATGCTTAGTAAATATAAATTAAACCAGCTTTACTTCAAAGATACACAGTTCGCCAACCTGATGACAAGGCGAATTTTTAACGTGTTGTTAATCGCCAACCCTTATGACGCTTTTATGCTGGAAGATGACGGGCGCATTGATGAGAAGATTTTCAATGAATACACCTCTTTATCTTTGCGTTATCCGCCTCGTTTCTCGCAGGTATCCACAGAGGAGGAAGCATTGGCGCAGTTGGAAAATATGTCGTTCGACCTCGGTGATTTGTATGCCGAGCACGGGGATAATGACAGTTTTGATATCGGTCGTCATATAAAAGAGAAATATGAGCATATTCCTATCGTGATCCTGACTCCTTTCAGCCATGGTATTACCAAACGGATTATCAATGAAGATTTGAGTGCGTTTGAATATGTGTTCTGTTGGTTGGGCAATACCGACCTGCTGGTGTCTATTATCAAATTGATAGAAGACAAGATGAATCTGGAACACGATGTGCAGGAAGTCGGTGTGCAGTTGATTCTTTTGGTGGAGGATGGCATTCGTTTCTATTCTTCTATTTTGCCGAATCTGTATAAGTTCGTGTTGAAGCAGAGTCAGGAGTTCTCTACTGAAGCCTTGAATGCGCACCAGCGTACACTTCGTATGCGCGGGCGGCCTAAGATTGTACTGGCACGTACGTATCAGGAGGCAATGGAAATTTATCATAAGTATCAAAATAATATATTAGGAGTAATCACCGACGTCCGTTTCCCGAAAGTGGAGCGGGGGGAGAAAGACGGTCTGGCAGGTATCAAGCTGTGTGCCGAGATACGCAAGAACGATCCGTTTGTTCCGTTGATTATCCAGTCGTCCGAATCGGAAAATTCGTCTTATGCCGCTAAGTACGGCGCTAGCTTTATTGATAAGAACTCAAAAAAGATGGATGTCGATTTGCGTCGTATCGTTTCCGATGATTTTGGTTTTGGTGATTTTATATTCCGTAACCCGGCTACCGGGGAAGAGATTGCCCGTGTCCGGAATCTGAAAGAACTGCAAAACATTCTTTTGCCGTACCTGCGGAGTCTTTCTTATATCATATCAGCCGGAATCATGTGTCGCGTTGGTTCTATTCTCGTGCCATGTTCCCGGTAGCCGAGTTTTAAAACCGATTACCTGGAATAGTCTTCAAGATGTGGATGCTCACCGGAAAATCATCTTTGAGGCGATTGTGAAGTATCGTAAGATGAAGAACCGAGTCGTGGCTGTGTTTAAGCGAGACCGTTTCGACCGTTATTCTAACTTTGCCCGTATCGGGGATGGTTCTTTGGGCGGAAAAGGGCGTGGACTGGCGTTTATTGATAATATGGTGAAGCGTCATCCGGAGTTTGAAGAGTTTGAGAACGCACGTATTGCTATTCCTAAAACGGTGGTGCTTTGTACGGATGTGTTTGATGAATTTATGGACACTAATAATCTGTATCAGATTGCGCTGTCAGATGCGGATGATGCTACGATTCTGAAATACTTTCTGAAGGCAAAGTTGCCTGACCGCTTGGTGGAGGACTTCTTTACTTTCTTCGATGTAGTGAAATCTCCGATTGCCATCCGTTCCTCATCTTTGCTTGAAGATTCTCATTATCAGCCGTTTGCAGGAATCTATAACACATACATGATTCCTTATCTGGATGATCGGTATGAAATGTTGCGCATGCTTTCGGATGCCATCAAAGGGGTGTATGCATCAGTCTATTTCCGTGACAGCAAAGCGTATATGCAGGCTACTTCGAATGTGATCGATCAGGAAAAGATGGCTGTTATCTTGCAGGAGGTAGTTGGCAATCAATATGGCGACCGTTATTATCCGTCTATGTCGGGTGTGGCTCGTTCACTGAATTATTATCCTTTAGGAGATGAAAAAGCCGAAGAAGGAACGGTTAATCTGGCTTTGGGATTAGGAAATATATTGTAGACGGTGGTATGACCCTTCGTTTTCTCCCTATCATCCCAATCAGGTGTTGCAAACCAGTGAAATGGAAATCGCTCTGAAAGAGACCCAGACCCGTTTCTATGCTTTGGATTTAAAAATGCCGGACATGATTTTTCTATTGACGATGGTTTCAATTTACTGAAACTCCATGTCAAAGAGGCGGAAAACGATGGTGCCCTGCGTTATATTGCCTCTACGTATGATCCGTACGATCAGATTATCCGAGATGGTCTGTATCCGGGGGCGCAAGGTGATTACTTTTGCCAATATCCTGCAACATGATGTTTTCCCGTTGGCTCGTATTCTGCAGTTGGTCTTGAAATATGGTGAACAGGAGATGCGCCGTCCGGTTGAAATTGAATTTGCAGCAACGTTAAGTCGCGAACATGATAAATCCGGAACCTTCTATCTGTTACAGATACGTCCTATCGTAGACAGTAAAGAAATGCTGGACGAAGATTTGAACGAGATACCGGATGAAGATGTGATTCTCCGCTCATATAATTCGTTGGGACACGGTATCATGAATGATATTTATGATGTGGTCTATGTAAAACCGATAATTATAGTGCCTCTAACAATCAGGCAATTGCTTGGGAGATAGAAAAGATCAACCAACAGTTCTTGAATGAAGGAAAGAATTATGTGCTTGTCGGTCCGGGACGTTGGGGAAGCAGTGATACATGGCTCGGTATTCCTGTGAAGTGGCCTCATATCTCGGCTGCCCGTGTGATTGTGGAAGCCGGACTGACCAACTATCGGGTAGATCCCAGTCAAGGAACACATTTCTTTCAGAATCTGACTTCGTTCGGGGTTGGATATTTCACTATCAATGCCTTTATGAATGATGGTGTGTATAATCAGGACTTCCTCAATGCGCAACCTGCGGTGGAAGAAACGAAATATCTTCGTCATGTCCGCTTTGAGAAACCGATGGTGGTCAAGATGGATGGAAAGAAGAAGCAGGGTGTGGTTTTGATGCCGGAGGCTTAAGGTGGAATAGGGGCCAGTTGTAAATCGTGAGAGAGATTTGAGGTGTAGCAACTGCATTTCCCTTGATAACAATTTTATAATATATGGTGTTAGAATGAAAGTGATATCCTTACATGTTCCTACCTATTAAGAAAAACTAACTATTGCTTACGAATAGACTCTATTGATATATTTATATGTGAAATTTGAATGGTAACTTTCCGCTGATTATTAAAACAGAATATAATCAGCGGAAAGTTTTGTTTTTCATGGTTGATGTTAGATGTATTTCCTTAAAAATAGAACAGAAACATGAAATATAGACCTTGTGGATATCTGAAAATAATAGTTATTTTGCAACCGTTTAAATATTATTATCTGTGTGATGGGAATATCACACAGATGTGTTTATTAATTAAAAGCAGAATAGAAATGAGAAAGAATTTATTTTATTACTTATTTACCGTATTGTGTACAGCAACTTTGTTTATTTCTTGTAGTGATGATGAGGACACTCCCAATCCTGTAAATCCTTTGGTAGGTGTGTATAGCTTGAGTGATTATGAAACAGCAGATTTTGTGGTGGCAGAAGGAGATGACCCTATTAAAAATTTTCCGAAGGCAGGTCCTTTGTATGCAAAATGGGATGCAAAGAAAGAAGATCCGTTTACAGTAGCAGCAAGTGGAATGTTTCGTATGATGGGGGCGACTATGCTTCCTCAGGTGTTGAATACGATTGAGATGAGTGAGGACGGAAATATTATTGCTTCCTATGTGGATAAACCGACTTTGCAGGGTACAGATAAATTGATGAATTGGGCTATGGCGGGACTAATGGGTGGAATGTTTCCAGAAAAATCTGAGATTACTTCATTGGCTGCCACTTCGGGATTTGTGAATTCACCTGCCGGACTTGCTACATGGTCTGAAAGTAATGGTAAAGTAGTAGTAAAACTAAATATTACTAATATTTTGGGTGCTGCTCTTGGAGGTCAGGATGCAAGCAGTTTGGAAACCATCATCAATCAGGTACTGACAGGAGAACCTGCTGTGTTGAAAGAATTATTGAAAAGTTTGTTTCAGATTGATTTGGCGAATGTAACTGATGCTTCTATTCGTCAGTTGCAGGGATGGGCATTAAATGGTATTCCGATGAATAAGAAAGAAGAAAATGGAAAAACTTATTTGTATTTGGATAAATCGGCTTTTGATACTTTTATGACACTCCGTGACACAGGAGAAAAAGATGATTATGGAGAACCAATTATAAAAAACGATTTGCTTTATGTATGGGAGGCGTTGGTTAGTGCTAATTTGATTCCAGCAGAGGCTGCTGGAGCAGTTGCGCTGATACAAATAATTTCAGGTTACTGGAGTGAGACAAAGACCTTTGATATTGGTTTGGATTTGATGAAACAATAATAGCAGGATTTATGCGATAATTAAAAAGGTTGGAAACGTCATTAGTCTTCCAACCTTTTTCGTTTTTAGGTATATTATGGAATGTATTGACAACTATTGATAAAAATAAGATTTGTGTAGGTAAATTAAAATTAGTTACTTTGTAAAATGAATGTTTGGTGAGGAAAATTGTTTATTATTAATCCTTTAGTAAGATAGAAATAAATGAAAAAAGAATTATTTTGCTATTTGACTTTTCTTTTATGCGTGGCAATATGTTTTGTATCTTGTAGCGATAAAGACGAAACTATAGTGTGTCCAATAAAGAATTTCACATTTACAGATGTAAGTGGTTTGGCTTTGACTTATAGTGGGAAGCCTATGTTAGGGAAGAAGGTAGAATTTATTCCGGATGCAGCAGATGCAACCAAAGCCCGATTGATATTGTCAGGAGCCTTGGTGGATTTATCTGATATTTTAGGTTCAGTGGCTATGAATAGCAGAGCCGGTATAACAGATCTGTTGAAGTTTGCGAGTCCGGGAGTTATCCCGGGAGAAAAGACAACTGAACTTCATGTTACTCTGAATATAGATGGTGACATGGTGACTTTTTCCGGAGAAGAGGAGCAGAACGGAGGTATTATTCGGTATAACGGTTCAGCGACAAAGAGCTTTTTGAAATTGGACTTGAACGTGGCATTGCCTGAAAATGGCTTTGCTGATACTTCATGGAATTTGGTGCCACAGAAGAGTGTCGAACCTGTATATTATGTTTGGAAGACTTCAGCAAATCCGATATGGGGGAGTATTTTGGTTAGAGCTATTTTTACCGCTAAAGTGGTTGATAATAAATCAATCCCCCAATTGTTATCAGCTATATTGAAGGAAGTACGTTTCCTGCCCGATGGAAATATACAGGCAGTTTATAAAAATGGTATTGCTGATGCGGAATGGAATGATTCAGATTTGAATTTGGCTATGTATAGAATGGGAGAACAGGAGAATCAGATTAAACTCTTTTTAAATCTGTCGCAAATAATGGATACGACTATGTCAGTTACAACTTTAAGTCGAGCATCGGGAATATCTTCTGTAGACATTAAAGAGTTACTGAAATTGATTCCGATGTTGAGTGAAGGAATTCCTCTTTATTATGAGCAAGATGGAAATGGAGGTATGAAAGTCTATGTTGGAGAAGACGTGTTATTGCCTCTATTGAAAGCTGTAAAACCGTTGTTTGAGGATGAAGAGTTTGTAAACGGACTATTGGAAATGCTAGAGGCTCAAGCTGGTGATATGGCATCTTTAGTTAAAGCTTTGAAGCCAGTATTAAAAAGTCTTCCGAAGGTAATAGATGGTACAACAGAAGTTAAGTTTGGAATAATGTTTACCGCTCTGCAACCATCAGCAGAAACAAATATCTTGAAATAAAGATATAATAATAATTTCCTTTGTACAAAATAGCATCATAAAAGGGCAGTCCTCAAAAATGGACTGCCCTTTCTCATGGTGCTATAAAACAGGATGATATTTTTCGTTAGAATGCATACGCAAATCCTATATTCAGATAAATAGGATACATAGCGAAGCTTATCGTTGTGAAGTCTTTTTTGAAAATGTCATTCAATCCCCACGTGAGATCGGCATACACTTTTAGATGCTTGAAAGCCAACCAATCCGCTCCTGCCTGAACTCCCCATTGAAAGTGGCGAAGCTCTTCCGAGAAATCATACTTTGCGCTTTTATCGCCCTCAATTGATACTTTGTCACCAGTGGGATTTTCTTCACGCAGATATCCGTCGTACACATTTCCTGAAAATTCTCTTTCCAATATGTATGATGCATATACACCAGCTTTCATGTGCCAACGGTCGTTTATTTTGTAAGCGGCTAATACTGGCAATGTGAGATATGAATTATTTACATTCGTACTAACTTTTCCTGTCCAATTCCCTTTTAAACGTCCGCCATCGCTAGCAATGATTTCCATATTATAATTCTTTACTGTAGCATCTGTCTTCATCTTGCGGCTTTCCAAGCGAATTCCGGTAACGATACCCCACTTCTTCGTTGGCTCTATCCATTTAGTCATATTTCCTTCCAAACTGATGGCTAATGAAGGATTATAAGAGTTGATAGATCGTATTTCTGCTGGCAAAGGAATAGGAGAAGTTCCGCCGATACTGAATCCGGCTCTAACTTCATACTCCCAACCGTGAAGTGCTGCATTAATTAAGGTTTTGGTCCGGTTGGTCTGTGCAGAGACAGAATACACGCTAATAATTGTAAATATAAAAGCTATATATAGGTTTCTTTGTGTCATATTTTTCTGTTTTTAGGTTATTCTTCACAAACTAATTCTAGGTCATCTACATAAAGAGTGCTCCCTATTGCCCCTTTGAAACGATCTCCGTCTTTACTGGCAGAAAGTACGATGCTTATCTTATACTCTCCGCGTGATAAAGCTTCCATGTCTACTTCTTTTCCATATTTGTTGTAATCGAATGGTATGTTGAACTCGGTCCATTGATCAGTTTCTTTTCTTTCTTTTTCTGGAAGAAGTGCCAATGCTATCATGCGTGGATCTTTGAATTCATTGATGGCTAGATATCCGTCCATAGTACGAAGTGTTTCATCAGTTTTGTAAAAGATGCCATACACAATGAAATTGTCTTTTTGTTCCGGTATTTCGTTTGTACCATCCATATATGTGCTACCTGCCTTGTATTTGTAATATCCTTTCAGACGGAGCGGTTTTTTGTGGAATATTCTTCCGAAAGCGGTTGATTTTAAAGGATCGCTGACAGAAGAATTGAAATTAAACGTTCCGATGAAAAGATTTCCTGCTGCCAAGGGAGCACCAACAAGGCTTCCTAATCCTCCGGTTGATTTAGTTACCAGTTTGGCACATTTACTGTTCTCAATTCCTCCGTTGGCTTGTGATGTGGGGTATTCTGTAGCAGGACTATTTCCAGATACTAGCACATATCCTTGATTGGCACTTGCCCATTCCATAAATTCACCTTTTGCTTTGTTCTCTTCATAGAAAATGTGGTATTTGCTGCTTTTGGAACTCAGTTTATCAAAATGAAACTGCTCGGGGATAATTTGCAAATCATCTGAAATACTGACAGAATAGGTGCGATGCCATTTACCATCGGCTGAGGTAACGGTATAACGTACGGGATGAGTGAAGTCTTGGATACTTCCACTTGCAGGTTCGATAGTGGCACCTTCTGTTAATACAAATTCTGGAGCCAATTGTGTAAGGGTAGCTTTGCTATTTACACTGATATAAAGGGGATAAGCATTTATGGATTCATCGTAAGGTTCGTAATAGTTTGTATTGTCATATTCGAATATTTCTTTGGGTAGAATACATTTTAAAATGTCTGCTTCGGTATTCGGTTCTTCGTTTTGTATGCATGCAGTACTCAACAAAGATAACAGGGTTGTGGCTAATACATTTGTAAATTTCATCTTATATATTATGAATTAGTAAATTATGAGGAGCAAAGATACGGATTTTGAATGAACTTCAGGTGATTTTTGATAAAAAACTCCCGCACTTCCTTTCGGAAGGAGAGGAAAGGAATGATTAAATATTCAATTAATAGGCTCAAGTTTCGTATCTTTTCATAGTATTTGGCTTGTATTTGGTTTTTTGAAGTAGATGAATCAACTGGGAGAAGTACAAGAGTTGAAGAAAATAGGTACTTGTACTGCTGTAATAAAGTACATGGAACAGATGGAAGAAGTACTTAAAATCTGCTTTTTCAGTACTAAAACGCTCCACTAAATATTTATTGTTTATTTCAAAGACATTCAAACCATAGATAATTCATTTGTAAGAATAGCGAATTTAACTGATATTGTAAATAAAGTTCTTAATTATTTTACTATATAAGTGTGAAAAGATAAAGCGCTGTTATACAACAAGATGTGCCATCTGTTTTTTCCTTTAAAACAAACGCCCCGTTTCATTTAAAGGAACGGGGCGTTTCTCGGTGTGCATCGGGGCGTTCCTTTAAAAGGAACGGTGACCCGGTTTTTGCCTATGGACAAAATATAAATATATTTTCTTTTATTCATTCCGAATTTTGCTCATAACGCGGAAGAACACAATGAAGAAATAAGACTCAACTTCAACTAAGTAGCCAAATATGTGTTAAATCCCCAAGAATAATGACTGAGCCCATATTATACCCTTTTGGGTATAAATATAATGTAATTTTTCTGTTTTACACCCTTTAGGGTATAAAAACTCCCGCACTTCCTTTCGGAAGGCGGGAGCCTTTAAATAAACTATAGCTTATATATCTTTCGCTGATTATACGATACCTTGTGCCATCATTGCTTTAGCAACCTTCATGAATCCGGCTACGTTAGCACCCTTCACATAGTTTACGTATCCGTCGGCTTCTGTACCGTACTGAACGCAAGCTTCGTGGATATTCTTCATGATGCTCTTCAGTTTTTCGTCTACTTCTTCAGCGCTCCAGCTCAATTTGATAGAGTTTTGAGTCATTTCAAGACCTGATACTGACACACCACCGGCATTAGCAGCTTTACCCGGAGCGTAAAGGATCTTAGCATCCTGGAACACTTTGATAGCTTCCGGAGTAGAAGGCATGTTAGCTCCTTCAGATACGGCGATACAGCCGTTTGCTACCAGTTGACGAGCGTGGTCGCCATTCAATTCATTTTGAGTAGCAGAAGGAAGAGCGATATCACATTTTTCACCCCAAGGTTTAGCTCCTTCTACATATTTGCAACCATATTTTTCTGCGTATTCACGGATACGACCACGGTACAGATTCTTCAGTTCCATGATGTAGTCCAGTTTTTCGCGGTCGATACCATCCGGATCGTAGATATAACCGTCAGAGTCAGAGCAAGTAACTACTTTACCACCCAGTTCGATTACTTTTTCGATTGTATATTGAGCAACGTTACCAGAACCGGAAACCAGACAAACTTTACCTTTCAGGTCAGTGCCTTTTGTTTTCAGCATTTCCATCAGGAAGTAGATGTTACCATAACCGGTAGCTTCCGGACGAATCAGTGAACCACCGAATTCGCGGCCTTTACCTGTGAATGTTCCGGTAAATTCATGAGCCAGTTTTTTATACATACCGAACATGAAACCTACTTCACGGCCACCAACACCGATGTCACCAGCAGGAACGTCAGTTTCAGGACCGATGTGACGCCACAGTTCCAGCATGAATGCTTGTACGAAGCGCATTACTTCGGCATTTGACTTTCCACGAGGAGAGAAGTCGGAACCACCTTTACCACCACCCATCGGCAGCGTAGTCAGTGAGTTTTTGAATGTTTGTTCAAAGGCAAGGAACTTCAAGATAGAAAGGTTTACAGATGCATGGAAACGGATACCGCCTTTGTAAGGACCGATCGCGTTGTTGTGCTGAACACGGTAACCCATGTTGGTCTGAATATTACCTTTATCATCCATCCAAGTCACGCGGAACTGATATACTCTATCAGGAATACACAAACGTTCGATCAAGTTTACTTTATCAAACTCCGGGTGTGTGTTGTATTCTTCTTCAATAGTAGAAAGTACTTCTTCTACTGCTTGATGATACTCCGGTTCATTGGGAAATCTTCTTTTCAGATCGTCTAATACCTTTGCTGCATTCATAATCTTTTTTTCTTTAATTGGTTGATATAAAATAATGTGCTAATTTGACAATTTGCTCATGTGCCGCTCGACTATGTGCTTTTCTGCCGTATAGCAATTTGCACACTTGTATATGGGTACATCGGATTTTTATTTCCGGTTGCAAAGTAAAGATAAAAATTGAACTAGCAAACATTTTATAAAGAAAATGCGATAAAATATCAAATTTGATATTTTATCGCATTAAAATAGGAAAAAGATATTTATTTGTTCTTTTTGATCGACTTATAAACAGGAATAAATACTAATGCTGCCGAAATGACAAGCATTACTATCGTCATCCCGTCAATTCGTTCGGCTTTTGTTAGAACTAAATAGCAAAGCGCCAACCAAAGCAGGCTGATGCAAACTATTTGTGATTTGGATAACGGGCGTTTCATTTCACTCCTCTTTTCTTTTTGTCAACAATGGCATCGATCACGGCTACGGCTGTGATATTCACAATGTCACGGACGGAACTTTCGAAATCGGTGAAGTGGATAGGTTTGTTCAATCCCATCTGGATAGGGCCGATGAATTCTGTATCCGGGTCCATTGCCTGCAACAGTTTGTAACCGGCGTTTGCTGAACTTAGGTTCGGGAAAATCAGAGTATTTACATCTTTACCTTTCAAGCGGGTAAACGGATATTTGGTATCACGCAATTCGCGGTTCATGGCAAAATTAACCTGCATTTCACCGTCGATAGCCAATTCCGGATATGCTTCCTGCATGTGAGCAACTGCTTCGTGCACTTTCACTGGGCTACCTGCGGTATCAGCGCCGAAGTTAGAGTATGACAACATAGAGATAACCGGTGTGTGATTGAAGAAACGAACTGTTTTATCGGACAGTTTGGCGATATCAATCAATGTTTCCGTATCGGGGTGGCGGTTAATCAATGTGTCTGCCAGGAAGTAAGTACCTTTTTTGGAGTTCAGGATATGCATGGTACCGAAGTGTTTGAAGCCCGGTTGGATGCCGATCACTTCTTTTGCCACTTTGATCGTATTGCTATATCTTGTATAAAGTCCGGTGATGAATGCGTCTGCATCTCCTGTTTCCACCATCATCATACCGAAGTAGTTGCGTTCGAACATCTTGTCGTTGGCTTCTTCGTAGGTAAATCCTTCGCGTGCACGTTTTTCTGCAAGGATGCGGGAGTAACGCTCGCGACGATCTGATTCGTCCGGGTGACGAAGATTGACGATTTCAATGCCTTCCAGGCTAAGCTCCATTTCTTCTGCCAGTTTTCCGATAGCTTCGTCGTTTCCTAATAAGATAGGATGACAGATACCTTCGGCTTTTGCTTCAACGGCAGCTTTCAGCATATTCGGGTGGATACCCTCGGCAAATACGACACGTTGCGGTGAGCGGCGGGCAGTATCATACAGTTGGCGGGTCAGTTTGGATTCGTAACCCATCAATTCGCGCAGGTGAACACAGTAAGCGTCCCAGTCTTTGATTTCTGTGCGAGCCACTCCGCTTTCCATAGCAGCTTTTGCCACTGCGCAGGAAACTTCGGTGATGAGGCGTGGATCTACCGGTTTCGGGATAAAGTATTCCGCACCGAAAGAAAGGTTGTTTACGTGGTAGGCTGCGTTGACTACATCAGGTACCGGTTGTTTTGCCAGGTTGGCAATAGCGTGTACGGCCGCAATCTTCATTTCTTCGTTGATTGCTTTAGCTTGAGTGTCCAAAGCACCACGGAAGATATATGGGAAACCGATTACATTATTAATCTGGTTCGGATAGTCGGAACGTCCGGTAGCCATCAGTACGTCAGGACGTGCTGCCATGGCATCTTCGTAAGAGATTTCCGGTGTCGGGTTGGCCAATGCGAATACGATGGGCATCGGAGCCATGCTGCGTACCATATCTTGACTCAACACATTTCCTTTTGACAGGCCGAGGAATACATCCGCGCCCTTGATTGCTTCTTCCAGTGTGTGGATATCTGTGCGGTCAGTTGCAAAATATCTTTTCTGTTCGTTCAGATCGGTACGTGTCTTGCTGATAACGCCTTTACTATCCAGCATGACAATATTTTCGAGGCGAGCGCCCAAAGATACATATAATTTAGTACAAGATACTGCGGATGCACCGGCACCGTTCACGACGATTTTCACATCCTCGATTTTCTTTCCTGCCACCTGCAAGGCATTTACCAAACCGGCGCTGGAGATAATAGCAGTACCGTGCTGGTCGTCGTGCATTACAGGAATGTCTAATTCTTCTTTCAGGCGACGTTCGATTTCAAAACATTCGGGCGCCTTGATGTCTTCCAGGTTGATACCTCCAAAGGTAGGAGCGATTGCTTTCACTGCCGCAATGAACTTCTCCGGATCTTTCTCGTCTACTTCGATGTCGAAAACGTCGATACCGGCATAGATTTTGAAAAGCAGCCCTTTACCTTCCATTACAGGTTTGCCGCTTAATGCGCCTATATCGCCCAGTCCGAGTACGGCTGTACCGTTAGAAATAACAGCTACAAGATTTCCTTTAGCTGTATACTTGTATGCATCCTGCGGGTTCTTCTCAATTTCGAGACAAGGTTCTGCTACACCGGGGGAATATGCGAGTGATAAGTCGGTTTGTGTACTATAAGGTTTGGTAGGCACTACCTCAATCTTGCCGGGTTTGCCCTGTGAGTGATAGAGCAAAGCGGCTTCTTTCGTTATTTTAGCCATGGTATATATGTAATTTGTTAATAAGTTATCAATTGGCTGCAAATGTAGGAATAAAAGTTAGAAATTGTAGTATTTCGGAGATAATTTCTATTAATTTTATAGCAAAATGACTAAAATAATGGGTATATATGTAATTTAGCTGTAATTGTGTCTCATTTGTGAAAGGAAGGTGTGTTAAAATACTCTTATCACTTTCATTTAGGCACGGATTACACGGATTAATACGGTTCCATTAAACTAAAACTGTGTAATTCGTGCCTAAATAATATCAATCTAATAGATGATTTTACTTTTGACCCATTCTGATCCTGTTGCTTATTCTTTTTCTGACGGTGTATGCGTTGTCCGCCAAAATGTATTCTTTACTTCGCGGGCTACCTCTCTCCAACTTGGCATGCTTTTTAATGAACGGCGAACCGGAAAATCATAAAGCAATAATAATAGGAAAAGGAAGATGCAGGCATAAGCCACCCATCCATAAATTTGCTTGATGCTTATTTCCATCATCTGATTGATAAATTCTTCCATATAATGACCTATGTTGAACGGGCTGCTGCTGAAAGACACATGGTCGATGGCCGAACCGTAACGTGCCAGATTGTCGGGAACATAATAAGCCAATCCCTGCGCATAGACCGCACAGCCTAATACACCGCCAACTACCATGTGCAGCATATTGAATACACTTAATCCCTGGAAGAAATGCTGGAACGTCATGGTTTCTTCCAGACACACCATGAAGGTGGCACTCAAGACGGCATAGGCAAATCCCCTGCACACCGTTGGCAGGTAGAGCTGTGAAATATGTATATCAGTAGATAGAGTCAGGTAAAAACCGATCAGATAGCCGATCAGCCCAAGGAAGCCGACAATAATCAAGCGCACATAGTTGTATTGTTTGATGTGCATCCACCAATAAGAGAATACACAACCACAAACGATACCGATAATGGCAAACCAGTCGAGTTGTGAACTGACCAGTTCTTCATATTTCATCACTTCTTCGTAAAAGACTTCTTCTAATACATGCTCGGTTGCAAGAAATGCTTCCACTAATGTGACTAGTCCTAATAAGGACCAAAAGTGGCGATAAGTCCACATCTTCGGTTCGAGAAAAGGATGGCGGATTGTCATCATACGCCAAATACAAATAGCCAGAGTGATGAAAATCACGATAGTCAGTTGGCGGATTACCGGGCTGTTCCACCAGTCGTACCAGTCTCCGTAGTTGAAGAGGAAGGCGATTTCCGCTAATAAGGCGGCCCAGAGCACTCCACCCAGCCAGTCGATACCGAACAGGGGAAATTTGCGCATGAACCTGAAATGTTTCACACAAGTAAACTGAATTAGCAGGACGATTAGCATTAATCTGGCGATGAACAGATTCATATATGTCCAGTGGTAGTGATACATTAAATAAGTCGTAATCAGGTCGGACAGCTGAATACTTCCCAGAATTACAATATGAAGCCAGGGAAAGAAAACCGTGAAATCCCGTTTGGGAGTCATCCATAACTGAATATTGGACATACATTCAAAAGTTCCCTGTATTTTGCACATTCCTTCGATGAAACAGATCAGCCACAACAGTGGGAGGAAGGTGATATGTGGAGCTATCAAGTTACAGAGTAAGACTCCCAGTGCTGCCGATGTGAGTAGGGTTTTATTGGTAAAACGAAACTTCATGCGAAACAATAACGGGAAATAGATTGCCATACCTGCCAGATTAGCGTACATGCACATTAAAATATCCTCACGCATCAGTGCCATGCTGCCGATCATCTGATTCAATGCACCCAGATAGACACCGCCCGATAACTGGAAGGTGACGGCAATGAAAAGATAAATCCACGGCTGCATCCTCCGCGGTACGAAGCTGCGGAACATTGGCATAACGAAAGGACCATTCAGAACAGGAGCACTCATAAAAATTAAAGATTAAAAATTAAAACGATAATTAAGGCAATAATTAAGCAATTTATAATTAAAGCAATAATTAAAACGATAAAGGGTTGAAGCGGTTAGTACTTCACCTCACATTCTACGTTGAAGCCTGCACGCATACGTTTCAAATCTTCCGGTTTGTTTCCTTTCAGACTGATGCGTACGGGAATACGTTGCTCCACTTTGACGAAATTACCGGTGGCGTTATCTTGTGGAATCATTGAAAATGCCGCTCCTGTTGCGTCGGAAATAGACTCTACTACTCCTTTGAATGTTATGTTTGGCACGGCGTCTGCGGTTATTTCCACTTCTGCGCCTTCCTTGATATTCGGAAGCTGGGTTTCGCGATAATTGGCGATTACCCACAGGTCGCTGCTGTCTACGATGTCGACCATGGTTTGTCCCGGCTGTACCAGCTGGCCTTCCAAAATTTCTTTCTTTCCTGTGGTACCGTCACATGGAGCAATGATAACTGTATAAGAAAGATTCAGACGGGCAAGCTCTAATGCAGCTTCTGCCAGGCGGACACCTGCCTCATTCTGTCCTAAACGATGGGTTTGCTCGCTTTTCACTAAAGAGGTAGACAATTTAGCTCGTGACACCTGTTCATAACGGGCTTTGGCTGCTTCGTAAGCTGTATGTACGTTGTCATATTGTTGTTTAGTCACTGCATCTTCCTGCAATAACTTTTCGAAACGGTTCAGTTCGCGTCTTGCATTTTCCATTTGTACACGTACTTCCTCAATGCTTGCGTCGCTCACGCTCAAGTTGTTTTGAGTAGTGGCGATGCCAATGGTAGTGGCCTGTCTTCCTGCGGTAGCATTGGCTAAATCAGCTTCTGCCTGTGCCACACGGAGGCGGAATTCGGTATCTTCGATGATAAGGAGCGTGTCGCCTTTGTGTACTTGTTGATACTCGTCGAAACAGATTTTTTTGATGAACCCCGGAACACGAGTGTTGATTGGCGTGATATGTTGTCTCACCTGCGCATTATCAGTATATTCAATGTTTCCAAGGTGAATGAACCGGGAACAAACATAGGTGACACCACCGATAAGAAGACAGATTATCACAATATTATATATAATCTTCTGGGTTTTTCTAGCTATCATAATCATTTATATTTTAAACAGTAAGTAATTTCATTCTCTTAATTTACAATCCAAATTGTCTAATCGTAAAATCTATAGGGTATGTGTGATATATTTCATTTTATAGTAACTGTATATCAAGTTGATGCGTGCATTGACCAGACCGAGGTCGGCGCTTAGTTTCATGTTGCTGGCGTCGAGCATATCGGTGAGCAGAGCGAGATCATTTTTATAGCGGTTGCTGATTACGTTATAGTTTTGGTCGGCGAGTTCCACACTTTTCTCCTGCGTACGTAAGTCGGTAAAAGAAGTGAGGAAGTTGACATAATTTGCCTGAACTCCGTTTTCTATTTGTTCCTGTGCCAATGAATATTCTTCCTGTGCCCTGCGTGCGTTCAATTTTGCCTGACGTACTTTCTTGTTATTTTTGAATAAAGAAGAAAGGTTGTATTTTATGCCGACACCCACATACCAGTAATTGAAGTTGTTGTCTAGTACCGGGACTTCAATCGTGATAGGACCGTCCAAATGCTCTCCGGCTACAAGAGCAATTTTGGGAAGCAGTTCCGAACGTTCCAGTTTTACTTTCTGCTCGCTCATTTGTACAGACAGCTGGGCTTGTTGCAGGCCGACATTACTTTGGGCCGCCATCATTTGCCAGTCGTTTTCTGCCAGTGCTTTTACTTCCTCATCCAACAAGGTAGGATCAGGGACGATTTCTGTTCCGGCGGGCAGGTGTAGCGTAGTCACCAGTTGGTGATTCATAATTTTGCAGGCATCTTGCACCTTTGCCAATTGCAGTTTAAGCGTCTCTTTCTGCAATTCATAACGGGTGATATCATTCTTTAAAGCTGTTCCCTGCGTACGGCGTGATTCCATGTTGCGGATCACCTGTTCCGTCAGGTCCAGATTTTTTTGTAACACTTGCAACTGGTTATTCAATTTATATAAATCCAGATAATAGCCGGTCAGAAGAAAACGGATCTCCTGACGGTTCTTTTGCCAGTCTAATGCAGCCATTTGTTGCCCGAGTTCTGCCAAAGTAATGCTGCTGTTGATGGCTCCACCGGCATAAATCACTTGCTGCGCCTCCAAAGCAAAGTTATTGCCGAAGTGCGGCATAGGAATGTTTTGCCCGTTTTTGAAATCACGGTCCCACAAATATCCGTCACCCAGGTAACTGAATGAGAGTGAAGCCCCTATGTCCGGTAAACGTTGTGACTTGGCAGCTTTCAAAGCTTCTTTGGCTGCCTCTTCCCCCGTTTTATACGTTTGAATACTCTGACTGTTCTCGTCTGCCAGACGGAACATTTCGTCAATGCCCAACACTCTCCTGTCAAGCGTCTGGGCAAACAGTCTTTGGCTACATAGTACGGCGTATAGCGGCACTATGAGCCATCTTTTTTTGCTCATAAAGTGAAAAGAAATTTAATTAATAGTAGAATTTTGAATTTTCTATGGTAAATTCTCTGTAGTGAAGACCGAATTATCAAATTTGCACTGCCACACCCCAACCGTGAAAGTCATGCATTTTGTTCTTGTAACGAATGGCGATTTGATAATATCTTAGTTTCATCTTAATACCTGTTTTCTATTTTGGATTTGCGAAATTATGAAAAAAAACAGGTAAGTTGTAATTCTATATAGCCTAAAATATAACATTGTTTAACCAAACAAGAAGAAAAGAGAAGGATTGTTCTGAAAAGAGCCGGGTTTCATTATCATCTTCCATAGTATAAGGTGTTGGCAATTAACTTCTCTCGGTAAAAGCGGGTGTCTTCCAACAAAAAGCCATTCAAATCGTCGTTTCCGCAATTGAATGGCTTTATATTCTCTGTGTCTTCAATCTTAATCAGTCTCATCAAGGAAGTCACATCATAAACGTTGCTATTTTCTTTAATTTCTCATATGCAGCTTTGACCCGCTGCTTTTCTTGTTGGGAAGCAGGTTTAACATTCTGCATTGATGCCAGGAAACGTTTGGCATCTTCACCAAAGAGTATCGGGGTTTCTTTAATTGGTCTTGCCATATTACTTTTTCTTTTACGTGAATACTCTTGCAAAGATAGTCCATTTCTTCCTTAGTTCCAAATAGTTTCTGCCAAAGAATGCTTATTTATGTTTCTCCGGAAAAACCTACAATCTTACCTCTTTCGTGAATACTTCTCCGAAACGATTCTTAACCATCACTTTGACAGACTTCGTACCTTTCGCAGGCTGTGCCCGGAAAAGATGCCGTGTATGATAGCCGGTTTTCTTCCCTTTCACCATGTTGATGTAGTCCTGATCTTCATCATCAAAAGCCTGCATGGCCCCTTTCAATACTCCGTCTTCGTACCAGTTTACCGTATACGTTCTGTCCCAATCCCAGATGTTGGCTACCACATAGTCTTTCTGGCTTTCAAATTCTCCCGGCTTGTAGAGCCGGAACTGATAATCGGGAGAACAGCCTGTCGCTTTGTAACGCCACTTCACATCGTCACCTTTCACTTCTACCACCAGGTAACCGTTCGGCGCTCCGCAACGGTTCACGTGTCCTGCCCACCATGCACCGCAGGCAGCTCCGATATTATGTTCATAAATAGTAGGCGCAGGTTGCTGATTCTCATAGAAATGTGTGTGTCCCGAGAAAATATGAACCTGATACGGTCTTAATAGTTGGAAAAGCGCGTTGGCGTTGCGTGCATTTCCACCGGCCGATACCGTGTTGTTGGCTACCGGAGCGTGTACGTTCAGGAATACGGTGCTTCCTTCGGGCACATAACTTAAATCTTTTCTCAACCAGTCCAGATCTTCCGGTGTGAATCGTTCCGTGTATTTCTTATTACCATCGTAGTCGATGTCTTTCATTGCGATTACATGGATTTTTCCAATGTTGAATGAATAGTTGGCCGGACCGAACGACTGGTAATAATTCTGTTCCCCATATCCGTCTGCCGGATTGTCCGTCTGTGTCATGGATTTGTAGAGCAGGTTGAAATCATGGTTTCCCATTAGTTGGAACATTGTGATACCTAAATTAGAGACGGCTTGCCGGTAAGGAGCATATAAGTTCATGGCATCCCACACAAGGTCGCCCAGTCCCATACCAACGATTTCGAAGTTCTTTAGCGAGTCGGCAGTTTGTTTCAGGTCGGGCACTGTCTCTGTGCGGAAGCGGTCCAGTTGTTTCTCGTTCCTCACTTGCGGATCGGAAATGGCGATATAGACAAATTCATCCGCCGGCTTCTGCCGTTTGGTCAGAACGAAGTTGCACTGATTCTCGCTTTTCTTCGCATCCAAATATTGATAGAAGCCGTCGGCTACACCCTCTTTGGAAGGAAGCTCATAGTCTGCCGGAGTAGAGATGTAAACCATCGGATAACGTGCCGGATCGGTGTTCAAAACATAGTTTCCTTGTGCGTCGGTTGTTTTAAAATGCGCACCGTCAGTTACTACTACACCGCTGACAGGCTTACCTGTGTTATCTTTCACACTGCCTTTCACAACAGTCTGACCAAAAGCGGCAACAACATTTAGCTGGAGACATAAGATTGCCGCAAACAGCATATTTCTATTACATACTTTTTTCATTGCTTATAACTTTCTTAGAGTGACTTGATTGAATAATGCGATAATCTCTTCCGGTTCGTCTGCCGACTTTACAGCCTCTTCGAAAGACTTGCTGTTATCGTCGAAACACATCACATTGGCACAATCCAGAATGTGTGCCATGTTGGATGTAGCAACTTCCCGGCTCACTTCTTCCTTTTTCACTGCTGATGTAGTCGTTGAAGTGTTCTTTGATAACCGCTGGGTAGACCGATGTAATTTTTGTCCTGTTGTATAGGGTGACTTGCAACATATACACTAGGAGGCAAAACGTGTTTCATCCTTTCAACAAGTGGGCAAAGAACTCGGAACTTATTTCATGTTTTTATTTTTTAGGTTTTAAAATTAGATGATAATCTTTTTCTAAATTATAATCGTTGTAATTAGGCTTTAAATAATTAGGCATTGACTCCAACTCTTCAGAAGTGCGATTTTCCTTTAATTTGAATGTTTTTATTATATGAGAAACTGGCGCACCATTTTTAGGTTGTATTTTGATGGAAAAACGTACACAAACATCTCCGGCATATTTATTAAAATTAGCCCAATCTGTATTCCAGTGATTTGTATAAACTCCCTCTTCCCAATAAGTATATTTTTCATTATTATACGATGTCTTTAAAGATCTACATAAAACCTCTTTGTTATAATATAAAACGATTTCTTGATTTGTTACATGTATATCGGCAATGGCCTTTACTTCTGGATTAAATTCTAAGTAAGGTGAATAATCTTTACTTGTATCAAAGACAATGCGATGAACTTCATTGATATAATCACCATATTCTGGATCAACTCCTTGATATTCATAGTATTGTTCGTGAGATTTTATTTCTGGCTTTCCTTTAAAATTCACGACTCCCAGTATTTTATTATATAATGGAACATAACCTGTTGCATTTATAACATTTTCTGTTCCTGGTAACCAAAATGAAATTGGCATTGAAGGAAATGCTCCGCTATTTGTGCTTGTACCTGACAAGGAAATTGTAGTCATCAATTGATAATTTACTGGAGGATTTATTCCTTTATTGCTGCTTCCACCCACAATTCCACTAACAAATCCAACTATAAGTCCTGGCAGACCAGACGTAGATCCCTTTAATGCAGAACTCACTCCATTATATAACGCATTAAAAATCCCATTTTTTAGCCCTAACTTATTATTTGATTGTCCATCTTTAGCATCGGATATTTTGTTCCTCTCTAAAGAATTTAGTCCAATTCCAGCCAAAATTCCAGTCCCTATTGATTTTAATTCATCAGATTGTAATATGTTTCCCATTTTATTTGAATGATCTACTGCTCCTTGACCTAGAATGGCATTAAGCTTTCCTTCCATTTTTCCATCTAAGTATATTTTAGAAACACTATAGTAATTCAAAAACCAATTAAATCGTATTTCATTATAAGGAATAGAAGAAAGATTTTGATCATAAGCCAATTCATATTCCATCATATACCATCTGTTAGTAGCTAATGGCATTGAACCATCAATAGGGGCGGGCTGTAGTTGTACGTAGCTTTTCTGATCTTTTGCCACTGCATCTAGGACTGGCTGTCCTAAAAAATTTAAAATAGATGTTTCCTTGGCAGAAATAACAGAAATACCATTTTGTATATAAGAAGAAGTTGCTACGAAAGGTGTTGTTATATATAAATATATTCTCATTGTACCTCGATACTTATTATATAATACAAAGAAAGGATTATTTACTATACTAGAAGCCTCTGAACTAAAAGCGTTGTAAAGCATCTCCCACCCATCAAAAGATTTGTAATCATTAAGTATATCTGTTTCATAAAATGAAGACAAACTCCCTGCTCCAATCCAAGGAACCGGTATTCGTGCATATCCTGCAGGAGTTGGCATCCAATCGGCATTTTCCCAATCGAAGTCAGGCGTTACCACTGAACGAGTTATTAATGAAGGGGCCAGATTCCAGTCAGTTTTACTGTCATCAGAACATGAAGTCATCGTCAGGCAATATCCTAACACTAAAAATAATAATCGAAATAAATTTTTCGTGTCCATAATTTTGATATTTTAATGATACATAAATAGTATTAATTCTCTATTAGATAATATGAAATTAAAACAATAGTTCGTTAAATATTCATTTAATCTTTATGTGGTAATAGTTACAAACTTCTGTTTTTTATTCTTTGACCAAGCGAGAATGGTGTTCCTGCGGAAATCTTTCGTGACTACTGGAGTAGCGTCCAACTGGATAAATATAAATTTGCACTCGTGACAAAGTGGTGGTATGACGGAAAAGGCAGGCAAATTTATCGGATAGTGCATCCGTAATGCTTCAATTATCATTATATTTGCCACTCTATTACCAAGGAAGGTCTCTTTGTTTTGGGGCAATCGGCTGAATGATGCTTGGATAGGAATAACCTATAGTGTCTTTAATCTAAAACGAAAAATAATAAATGGAAATTCAAAATAGTATATTTAACTACGCTGCTTTGCTTAAACAAGTCAAAGCACGGGTGGCACTCGCACAGAAAAAAGCGATTTATTCCGCTAATGAAGAAATGCTTTCTATGTATTGGGACATCGGCAAACTTCTTTGTGAAAGCCAGAAGCAGATAGGATGGGGGAACAATGCACTTGAACAGCTTGCCAATGACTTGAAGAATGATTATCCGAAAGTGAAGGGCTTTTCCCCACGAAATTGCAGGTGTATGATTCAGTTTCATAAAGAATATAATCAAGAGCTTACAATTTGGCAACCAGTGGTTGCCAAATTAGAAATGTCAAATTGTGTTCTTCCGATAAAACAGTTAAGCTGGTCACACAACATCACTTTAATACAACGGGTAAAAGACCTGAAAGCCCGCTATTGGTACATGATTCAATGTTTGAAGAGTGGATGGAGTCGTAATTTCTTAATTGAAGCTATCAATCAGGACTACTACCATACTTACGGGGCATTGGCAAACAACTTCGATTCCACTCTCCCGGAAATACAAGCCAAGCAGGTAAAAGAAACCTTAAAAGACCCCTATATTTTTGATATGCTGACTTTCACTGACGAATATAACGAAAGAGATGTAGAGTTAGGGTTGGTTAAGCATATTGAAAAGTTCCTTCTCGAAATGTTATGCAAACCTTTACATAAAAGTTCGAACAAACCTTGCTGAATGCAGGTGTGGAAGTGAACGAGGCACTGGTACAGTATCAGACTGCCCGCGAGAAAGCCGACTACTACGACAAGCAGGTAGCCTCTTTGCAAACAGCCGCTAAGAGCACAAGCCTGTTGATGAAGCATGGCAACACCACTTATCTGGAAGTGCTGACGGCACAACAGACGTTGCTCAACGCGCAACTGTCACAAGTGGCGAACCGCTTTACCGAAATTCAGGGTGTGATTACGTTGTATCAGGCTTTGGGTGGCGACCGTATGTAGGGAGGTATGTTTAAAATGGATGGCATCCGTTACATTGACTAACATCTGGTACCTGATAATTTGAATGTTTGTGTATGAAGAGAAAGAGGTGGGCTACCCTGTGAAGGGGAACTCACCTCTTTTGTTTTAGCTGTCTATGTCATATAGGTTAAGAAGGGTTTCTTTAATTCTGTCTTTTTTTCTCTCTATATCAGAACACTCTTTTTTGTTTACCATCAGGTAAGAACTGATTTCTATAAATTCGTAATGTTCAAAACGTTCTTTACCAAATAATTGGGTAGCCATGTTTTTGTATAATCTGAACCTTTGATTGTTGGCTCTTCCTTCTATTTTGTTAGATTCTAAATCTAAACTTTGAGCACCATTTATCACAAATGAAGCTAGTGGGAATTTTTGTAAAATGAGAGGGACAATGCTGGCACAAGTCATAAATATACGTAGAGTTTCTGTATAGTTGTGCATTTTAGTCTTTGACAGATATCTTTTCTGTTTGAGTAGAATTTATAAATATATGCAAAATCAAAAGCGTCACCAACATTTGGTGACGCTTTTTGAATAAATATCATCTTATAAGGCCTTATATTATCCAGCATTACGGTACAAGTCTTATACTTGTATTTACAGGAATATTTGTTTCGTTTACACGATTCCCGTTTCCGACAATTTTTTTGAGAGACACAGTTTTATATTCGCTTATTGATTTCCATCCAAGTCTCTCACCTTTGCTCTTTTTGGTGTTGTTAGCAGCCAATAAAGCTTCTTTCTGTTTTTTTAAACTGTTTCCCATAATTAATGTCTCCTTTAGAGCTATGCCCCAAATATCTGTTTGGAACGTAATAATGTTATTACTCCGCAAAAATAACAAATATATTTGCAAGAGGGGGTGGCTGATTGTGGATTGATGAGTGCTTTTAACTTCTTTTGTCTAATTACTCTATAACTCTTCGATCATGCTTAAAGGTAAATCAGTACATTCGGCAATAGATTGGTTGTCTATCCCTTTGGCTTTCATATTCCGCGCTATTTGTAGTTGGGCTTTTTGGGCGCCTTCTTTTATCCCTTTCTCCATCCCTTCTTTCATCCCTTTTTGTTCAGCTGCATCCATTGTCACCAAATAATCGCGGTACACCTTGACGCTATTGTCGTATCGCTCCCTGTCTTCCGGAGACATGGAAGCTACATCGGCGATATCTTCCAATTTCTCGAAGACAGCTTTTCGTGCCTTGAACGGCAAGATAGGTCGATCTAAAATCTTATTTCCACTCATCCGGGCGTTCTATTACATATCCGTTTGGTAGCTGCACTTTTTGGGGCAATATATGTTTCTTGAATATATTAAAAGCGCCATCAAGTTTACGTGTGCCATCACTTAGGTTCGATAAATTAGATGAATATCTGTTAGGAGGAAAATATACATAGACCTTTTGTAACGGGTTAAATTCTCTTATCAGCTCTACAGGTGGTATTAAATCGCTGTCTGCTGATACAATGATAGCAATGTCACAGCGCTTTTTATAGGCGTCCGACAGAATCTTTGTAGCTATTCGTACATCTGTCTCTTTTTCTTCAAAAGAATGAATGATACCACCACAATAACGGCATTTAATCTCTTTTTTGAGGTATTTACCCAATATCAAGTTAAATTTAGGGTTACATTTGTTTGCTTGAAATAGTTTATCTTGCCTATCGTGTTTGCCTGCATCTGTTGGACGAGCTGAAAAATAATTGACTTCTACCAATTCTTGATAGGGCTTTAGAAAACTATTAAAGAAGCTGACTAAATCCAGCCAATAACACATTTTCCATTTTTTGGACTTCAGCCCGTAATAGAAATTAAAACCGTCTACATAGACTATTACTTTCTTTTTGTCTTCCATAGCGTTATATATAAAAAAACCCATCTTTAATTGATGGGTCAGCCTTAGTATTTCTCAACTAAGGGGGGTAATTTGTACCACAAAGGTACAAATCTTTTTTAGAATAACAAATTGATAGGTTCTTTTTCTTCCTTTTTTATGATTTACTTTATTCTTTGGTTTCTCGAGTTACAAATACTGGCTCTACAAGTCGAGGCCTTTTCCTTGTATGATAAAGATGCGATAGTTCTTGGTTTTCTATCTTTCTTTGCCTGAATTTATGATATAAACGAATGATGATGGCATGTTTCGTTTTTATATTCAGACTTTTTCCCGGTTTATCTTCCCCTGATTAGCTTTTTCAGTGTCCCGTTGTATGTGTTTTCAAATTCCGTCGGATGATTGAGCGCCCAAAGAATGTAATCACCCGGTTCGTTCTTTTTGAGCAGGGTAGGGCGGTATTGGGAACTAAGGATTTTCCATAAAATCCCGCCGGGACCTCCCAGTTCTTTACGTCGGGCAAGGGCGGCAATCGCTTTCACTGTCTGTTCGTTCCGGATACCGATTGTTTGCATATTTAGTAGAAGTATAGCTTCCGATCCCCCTCCCGTTTGCATCCCTTCCGAAATCGTTTTCGGAGCTGTTTCTAAGACCGTTTTCGGAGCTGTTCCCGGAGCTGTTTCAGAAATTGTTTCAGAAACCGTCTCCGCAATAGATTCCGTTTTTTCTCTTCCAATCGATTTATCCAAAGACAAACCCTCTACAACGACAGGCGAAGCCTGAAAAACGCTGTTTGACGGAACGGGCGGCATTATCCTCTCATTCTCTTTTTGGCATTTTCCTTGTCTCTCTGTCTCTTTGTCTTTTTTGATTTCAGATTTGATCTCATTTTCCATATCCATTTCCTGTTTACCTTTGATATCTGTATCCGTTTCCTCTTTTGTTTGTGGCATTGTTGTAGCAAAATCATGGGATTCTGTTACATCTTTAAAATCTTCCTTGATAAGCCAGAAATGTTCCAGAGGTAATTTGTATTTTCTCCGGCTGTCGGTGATGATTTTATGATATTGTTCCTGAATGGCCTGTGAAGTCAATACACCGTACTCCTTATATATAAGATCGTCGAACAGCCCTACCGCCAGGCAATCATCAATGATGGCCTGCATTTCCTCCTCCCCGCAACACGCTTCCTGGGCGATGTCGAAGAGCGTGTCTTTGTTCCACGAAATATAATAACCTTTCTCTTTATAAATGAGGCAAAGCAGTGAAGTGAGCGCAGCAATCCCTGCCGCATGGTGGCGACAGGAGATGCGGCGTACTTTTCTGTCTTGCAGAAAATTGACATCGAGGGGAAAATAATCTAATCCGGGTTTGGAAATGCGGGCCATGATGATAAATTACTGATTGTAAATAATTGATAATTATTGAATAAACTCCGCTTTTACATCGAAGCAGGGGCAGGATTTTATATACTCGTTCGGTGAGATAATACCGTCTCCATTAAGATCGGGACTGGTGTCCCGATGTCCTATCACCTGTTGCAGAGAAGGGAAGACAAGGCGCAAATCTTCTACCAACCGGGCAAGTGCTTCACGCTGCGCTTCCGTTCGTGTGTCGGCAGGCCGACCGTTCCTGTCCAGTCCGCCAATGTAGCAGATACCGATAGACCGATGATTCCATCCCGTGCAATGTGCTCCGTCGAGGGCAACATCCCTTCCCGGTTCAACCGTGCCGTCGAGACGGACGACGAAGTGATAACCGATAGAACGGAAGCCGCGTTGACGATGCCAGCGGTCGATGTCGGCAGCGGTAAAATCCTGTCCCGCACGAGTGGCGGAACAATGGATGATGATGGTGTCTCTCATTGTGAAATCCTCCTTTCTTGTTTGCGTATAGTAGGGGAGGTGAATCCGAAGGCGGCAGCCTCCTCTGCAGACAGTTGACGGTAATATTGCTTTGTCACCGAGTGGTGCACCGGAGTGAAAGGAGCGTGAATCGGTGGTACAGCCGTATCCGTTATTGCCAATGAGTTTAAAAAGACAGGCAGTTGTGATAAAGCCGATGAATTGGCAAAGGGAACTTTCATGAAATCGTTTCCCCGATGTTGCCTTGCACGTAGGTTATGTAGCCATACACGATCCGGATGTTTCAGTTGCAGGATGAGCCAGTGTTGGTGTGACGGTTTCAGGCGTTCCTCTCTGCCCATTTCTTTCATAGACGGGTAGGCACGTAAAATGATTCCTTTCGCATCCGTTACGGCGCAGGGAGCTTTACGGGAACCTGTTCCGGTGGGGCGTAATCCTGTGCGGATGGCGTGCATCGTGTTGGTGTATGCATCGCACCATTCAAGGTTTGACACGTGGTTGTTCATCGTGTTTCCGTCAAGGTGGTTTATTTGCGGCAGATGTTTCGGGTTCGGAATAAATGCTTTGGCAATTAAGCGGTGGACGTGGTAATCGGTACAAATTCCTTTATTCAGGAGTGATACCGTTTCATAACCGGTTCCGATGATTTTAGTGCAAAGAATTAACTTCGATTTGCCCTTGAAACTCAATACCCGCCCATGATCTGAAATCATATAGTCGGGGTTTTCTTCAATAAATCTCCAATTTTCCATACTTGATACTGATAAATGTTAATAAAATTATACTCTGTTAAAAAATAGTCGCTTCTCTGAATTTAGCAAGGAGAAACGGCGTTTCCTGCATCTGTTAAACGGCGTTTCCTAGTGTGGAAAAGCGGCGTTTCCTGTATGTGTTAAACGGCGTTTCTTGCTGTCTTCATCTTGCTCTGTAGGAGGTTCGAGCCGTTCGGCACAGTGAATGAGAAATTCTAATTCTTCCCGGCAGCCTTGAATCGCTTCTTGCAGGGAGTCTACATTATACTGTCTGCAAAGAGCTTCCCACTCTTTTCGTTCTTGCTGATTCATTCCTTTTTCTTGTAGATTCATTCCACTTCGATATCCAGAAAATTTTCAGCATGAAAGGTGCGCCAGCCTTTGACATCGATGTCGTAATAGACGACAAATGTGTTCTCCGGTTTCGGTGTGTACGGGCGGCGGAAACTATGTTCGTAGCCGATGAGTGTGCCGGTGGCACGACGGATGGTTCCATCCTGCTTGGTATATCGGAAACAGACGTTTCCGTGATGCATTTGTCGGATAAGCTTTCCTATCCGGTGAGCCGTGACGAGTGCATCGTGCCGGCTCATGCCATTACTTTGCCGGATGACAGCGGCCTGCTTCATAAGCCGTATCCGTTGAAGTGAATGATTCTTTTTGATTTCAGTCATTTTCTTATTCGGTTTATTTTTGATTACGGTGGCAAAGGTAGAAGATGAGTTGCGTAAAGGTTGTCCAAGCTTGACGCATAAAAAAAGAATGGATACGAATGTGTCATGCTTGAATGAGTCGATGCGTTAAAAGATTCGACCTGTTTTTTTTTGATTATGGCAGTAAGGTAGAAAATGGGTACCACCAACCCCATCTATATTTGAATTTATTCATGGAATAAGAACGAATGTGTCATGCTTGAACACAAATGTTAAAAGAAATATCGGACTTTTGTGGAATAATATAAAAATAAATCATGAAAAAGGAAAGCAAGAAATTTAAAGTAAAAAGTAGAGATAAACAGAGTAAAACAACCGGTGTCCGTCATAGTGACGACGATGTGAAGAAAGCGGTGGTGGATCGTATTTTTAAGATAGAACAGTTGAATAATATTCCGGAAAGATATGTGGCGAACCATTCTGAATTGTTCGCGCTCTTCAATAGGACGTATGTGTAAATGTAAATTTGACGGTCAGAGTCCTATCCCCGATTGGACAACTATTCATAATTATTCTGCTTGTATCATTGGAAAGTCTGAATTTATTCCCGGATTTCCCGAAGTGTTGTGTCATGTTTTAAATCTAATTGTTGACGATTCGGCAGATATAGACTGCACAGTGGATAATGACTGCCATATAGACATTGAAATTCGATTTCATACCTCCAAAAAACTGGTTAAGGATCCTATGGAAAAGGAAGGAGATAGGGAGAAAGAGGAACAATAAAAAGTAGAATTAAAGACGAAAATAGAAGGAATGGACTAATGATTACCAAGTTCTTGATGAACTTGGTACATTACTAATCACGAACTTTCCATCAAGGTCAGTGGTAGTTCCGATAGATGTACCTTTAATTACAACAGATGCCCCTATGACAGGTTGATTGTCTTCCTCGGAGAAGACAACGCCTGTTACCTTTTTAGAGGTTTGGGCAATTGTCAGGCTAATGCTTGCTAATAAGCAAGTTAATAACAGCGTTAGTTTTCTTTTCATATAGTTTTTATATAGTAGAATAGTCTGTTTTGTTATTTAATTATTTGCAAAAGTAAGCACATTTTTAGAAAAACAAAGAAAAATATGAAAAAAAATGCGAAATTGAACTGTATAGACAAAATACTATTGATGAAAAAGAAATGCAGATGAAACGAGTGTGTAAAAGTGAATTTCTATGCCTTTGTGATGGTTGATAATTCAAAAGAAGTTTCTTTTTGATATTTAAATGTGATAAAATAGCCTGATAAGATGTTTAATAACACATGAAAAATCATTAATTAGCATCTATCGGTAGAAAAAGGATAGTTTTCGGGAAGATTATGAATTTCGTGACCGTTATCTTTTATATTGTCACTTGGAGTTCAGGATAAAAGCTATTTGGGAACTGGAAAGGTCATTATATAAAAGATATTTTCTACCTCTTCAGTAAACCGGTAAAAGACGAAAAAGTAGATTAAAGGCAAAAGGAAGATTATTTTTATCTTATAGTTCCGCATTTGTTTGCTTGTATTCTCTTTAGGTATCTTCTTTTTTATGTTTATTAAAGACTTTATATTTAGATATTTGCGGAGGAATGGGCTATGAAACGTATAAGTTCATCAAGAACTTTGCGAATCACCTATGTCGGCATGAAGCCGCAGGATGTTCCTATTAAGTCGGGGACAATCAAGGTGATGATGAAATCCGACTCCGAAGTATTGCAGGAAGTGGTGGTGACCGGTATGCAAAAGATGGACAAACGCCTGTTTACGGGAGCCACCAAACAATTGGATGCCGATAATGTGAAACTGGACGGTTTGCCCGACATCAGTCGCGGCTTGGAAGGTCGTGCGGCAGGAGTTTCCGTTCAGAACGTTTCGGGTACTTTCGGTACCGCTCCTAAGATTCGTGTGCGCGGTGCTACTTCCATTTACGGAAGCTCCAAGCCCCTTTGGGTAGTAGACGGAGTGATTCTTGAAGATGCCATCGACGTAGGTCCCGACGATCTTTCCTCCGGTGATGCGGAGACATTAATCAGTTCCGCCATAGCCGGGTTGAATTCCGACGACATCGAGAGCTTTCAGATATTGAAAGACGGATCGGCAACTTCCATTTACGGTGCACGTGCGATGGCGGGCGTGATTGTGGTCACCACCAAAAAAGGCCGTGCCGGAGTCAGCAAAATCAGTTATACCGGTGAGTTTACCACCCGTGCCATACCCAGTTACAAAGAATTCAATATCATGAATTCGCAGGAACAGATGGGTATCTATAAAGAGATGGAGCAGAAAGGCTGGCTGAACAGTGCCGACCTTTTCCGTGCCAAAGACACGGGAGTGTACGGTCGTATGTATCGTCTCATCGACGAGTATAATAACAGCAACGGCCAGCGCGGACTTCTCAACACCCCCGAATCCCGCAATGCTTATCTCCGTGAAGCGGAAATGCGTAACACCGACTGGTTCGACGTGCTTTTCACCAATGCCATTTCGCAGAATCATTCCGTCAGCGTCACCGCCGGAACGGAAAAATCATCCTTCTATGCCTCGTTGAGCGCTATGCTCGATCCGGGCTGGTACAAGCAGAGCAAAGTGAAGCGTTACACAGCCAACGTAAACACCACCTATAATCTTTATAAAAACCTGTCGATCAACCTGATTTCTAACGCTTCCTACCGTCAACAAAACGCACCGGGAACGATGAGCTCTAGCCTCGACATCGCTTCCGGAAAGATGTCACGCGGATTCGATATCAACCCTTATTCTTACGCGCTCAATACGAGCCGTACGCTCGACCCGTCTGCGGATTATATCAGCAACTACGCTCCATTCAACATTCTTCACGAACTGGATAATAACTACATCGAAATCAACATGGTAGATGTGAAATTTCAAGGCGAGCTGAAATGGAAAGTGATTCAAGGACTTGAATTGAGTGCCCTCGGAGCTGTGAGATACCAGACCTCGTCGCAGGAACACAACGTGCTCGACGATGCCAACCAAGCCGTTGCCTACCGTACCGGTATGGACGACGCCACCATCCGCGAACAAAACGGATTGCTTTATAAAGACCCCGACAATCCATACGCCCTGCCTATCACCCTGCTGCCCGAGGGGGGAATCTACCAGCGTCAGGACCGCCGTATGTTGGGGCTCGATTTCCGCGGAACCCTCTCATGGAATCACCTTTTTGCCGAAAAACACATCACTAACTTCTTTGCCGGTATGGAAGTGAACAGCCTTAAAAAGGCATATTCTTCCTTTCAGGGCTGGGGAATGCAATATTCGATGGGGGAAATTCCTTCCTACGTCTATCAGTTTTTCAAGAACGGAATAGAGTCCGGTTCGCGTTATTACAGTCTGGGGCACTCCGAAACCCGTAGCATTGCGAGCTTTCTCAACGCCACCTATTCTTATGACGGCCGTTACACGCTCAACGGAACGTTTCGTTACGAAGGAACCAACCGCATGGGCCGCAGCCGTTCGTCACGCTGGCTGCCCACGTGGAACTTGTCCGGTGCGTGGAACGTGCACGAGGAAGCTTTTTTTAAAGCGCTCCAACCCACTCTTTCCAACCTGACTCTGAAAGCTTCTTACTCTCTTACTGCCGATCGCGGTCCGGCGGAAGTAACCAATTCGCAAGCCATCATCCGCAGTTTCTCTCCCTATCGTCCTTTTACCGATATTCAGGAAACGGGACTTTACATCGAGGACATCGAGAACAGCGAACTCACCTACGAGAAAAAGCATGAACTGAACATCGGCATCGACCTCGGTTTGCTCGAAAACCGGATCAACTTCTCTGCCGACTGGTATCAGCGCAACAACTATGACCTGATCGGTGTAGTTCCCACGCAGGGAGTGGGCGGTTTCATCAACAAATATGCCAACGTAGCCACGATGAAATCCCACGGTGTGGAGTTCACCCTTTCCACCCGCAACATTCGCACGAAAGATTTTTCGTGGAATACGGACTTTATCTTCTCCTACGCCAAAAATGAAGTGACCCAACTGAAAGGACTCACCAGCATGATGGAACTGGTATCCGGCAACGGTTTCGCCCGTGAAGGCTATCCCGTGCGCGGACTGTTTTCCATCCCTTTTGCAGGGCTCGACGCGGACGGTATTCCACAGTATCTGATTGACGGAAAACTGACCACTACCGGTGTCAACTTTCAGGAACGGGAGAAACTTGATTATCTGAAATATGAAGGTCCTACCGACCCTACTGTCACAGGAAGTTTCGGTAACGTATTCACTTACAAAGGCTTCAAACTGAATGTCTTTATGACCTATTCTTTCGGCAACGTAGTTCGACTGGACCCTGTGTTCAACTATAAATACTCCGACCTCACCGCCATGCCGCGTGAGTTTAAGAACCGTTGGACCGTCTCCGGCGATGAGGCGAAAACCAATATACCAGTGATTATCAGCGACCCGCAATATCAGGCGAATACCTCGCTATACCTTGCTTACAATGCTTACAACTACTCCACGGAACGTATTGCCAAAGGCGATTTCATCCGTATGAAGGAAATATCACTGATGTATGAGTTCCCCAAAAGCTGGATTGCTCCTGCCAAAATCTCCAACTTGTCGCTCAAGTTGCAGGCCACCAACCTCTTCCTGATTTATGCCGACAAGAAACTAAACGGGCAGGACCCGGAATTTGTGAATACCGGCGGTGTAGCATCGCCCGTACCCCGCCAGTTCACCCTCACCCTGCGCCTGGGACTATAAGTAAAGAATCAGAGAATCAACCTAAAAAAATATACGAGAGATGAAGAAAAAAAACAATCATATACTCCCTGCACTGGTACTGACCGCAAGTTTAAGCCTGACCACCGTCTCCTGCAACGGCTTTCTGGATGAAATGCCGGACAACCGTACGGAGTTGAACACCGACCAGAAAATAGCCAAACTGCTTGTATCGGCGTATGCCGACGCGTCGCCCAACGAACTATTCGAGCTTTACAGCGATAACTCCGATGACAGTGGCCCTACCTACGGTTACTACAAGCTTTCCGAACAAGAGTGCTACCACTGGCAAGATACCAAGGAAGAATATCAGGACACGCCCAATTCTCTTTGGGGAAGTTACTACAGCGCAATAGCCGCCGCCAATATGGCGCTCGATGCCATCGAAGAAAAAGGAAATCCGGCGTCACTCGACCCGCAGAGAGGTGAAGCGCTCGTGTGCCGTGCCTACTGCCATTTCATGTTGGCGAATATTTTCTGCAACGCCTACGACACTCATGCCTCCCAATCTTTAGGAGTGCCATATATGGAAGAGGTGGAAACCACCGTATCTCCCCGTTACGAGCGGGGCACGTTAGAAGAAGTGTACCGGAAAGTGGAACGCGACCTCCTCGAAGGGATCGACTTGATTTCGGACGACAGCTACTCCGTACCCAAATATCACTTCACCCGTAAAGCCGCTTATGCCTTTGCCGCCCGTTTCTACCTTTATTATATGAAGCCCGATTTCTCCAATTGCGACCGTGTGATTGATTTTGCCACCCGTGTATTGGGGACTAACCCCGACGACCTGCTGCGCAACTGGGAAGCGTTGGGCAATCTTTCCGTGAACGGAAATGTGCAGGCGGATGCCTATATTGCCTCTTCCAACGAAGCCAACCTGTTGATAAGCAGCACCGTTTCCAACTGGGGAGCAATCGGGAGTGACTATCTGATAGGCCCGCGTTACTTCCACAACCAGACGCTCGCCACGAGCGAAACCTGTCTGTCGTCAGGATTGTGGGGCAGTTCGGATTATTTTTATCTGAAACCTTTCTCCACCAACGGGTTTGTTGCCAGTATTCTGCGTAAGAGCGGACTTTATGAGGGCACATACCTTTATTATATGCCTGTACTGTTTTCTACGGACGAAACCCTGCTCTGTCGTGCCGAAGCATACGCACTGAAGAAAATGTACTCCCAGTCGGCAGCCGACATCACGAGTTGGCAACGTGCCTATACCCGCAACAAATCGGTGCTGACACCCGAACAGATCAACGCCTATTATAACAAGATGAGTTTTTACACCCCTTCACGCAACAGACACCGAAAAGCAACTGGCCCCCGACTTTACGATTGAGGAGGGAATGCAGGAAAATCTCATCCATTGCATCCTGCATATCCGTCGTATCACCACCCTGCACGAAGGGATGCGCTGGCCCGACATCAAGCGATATGGCATCCTGATTTATCGCCGTGATATGGCCAACCAGCGTGTCACCGACGAAATGCCTCCGAACGACTTGCGTTACGCAATCCAAATTCCGCGGAGTGTGATCGTGGCGGGAATACAACCCAACCCGAGAAGAAATTAACAGAGAAAAAAAGTGGAAGTTATGAAAAAACAGCTCATTTATTCTTTGCTTGCCCTTACCGCAGTCTGCCTGGGGGCTTGCAACAATGGCGACGAAATAGACACCGCGCACAGCATTTTCTCCACCGAACCGATGGAGAGAAACGCGTTCGACAATTGGTTGCTCGACAACTACACCTATCCCTACAACATCGATTTCATGTACCGCATGAAGGACATCGAAAGCGACCATAAATACAACCTTGTGCCTGCCGACTATGATAAAGCGGTGGCACTGTCCAAAATCATCAAGCACGTCTGGATGGACGCTTATGTAGAACTGGCGGGAATCGATTTTCTCCGCGTATACGTGCCTAAAACCTTTCATCTCATCGGATCGCCTGCTTACGAAAGTAGCGGGAATATGGTACTCGGCACGGCAGAAGGCGGAAAGAAAATCACGCTTTACAACGTGAACGACCTCAACGTGAAGAAAATCAATATCGAAAAACTGAACGAATATTACTTTGAAACGATGCACCATGAGTTTGCTCATATCCTGCACCAGAAACGAAACTTCGACCCTTCTTTCAACCGGATCTCGGAGGGGAAATATGTGGGAGCCGACTGGTACTACTACATGACTGCAGAGGGAGCCATGCCCCGTACAAACGATATAGCGTGGCCCGACGGCTTCGTGACCGCCTATGCCATGAATCAGGCGAACGAGGATTTCGTGGAAAACATAGCCATGTACGTCACCCACACGCAGACCTATTGGGATAACATGCTGAAGGCAGCCGGAGAAACGGGCGCAGCCACTATCAATAAAAAGTTTACGATTGTTTACAACTATATGCGCGACACTTGGGGAATCGACCTGAATGAACTGCGTAAAATCGTGCTGCGTCGTCAGCAAGAGATTACCGAAATTGATTTAAGTACGATTCAATGAGTATGAATTTTAATTATACATTATCACTATGAAGAAGAATATAACAATATACCTCTTGTTAGCTCTTGCCTGTCTGGGCTTGCAGTCATGCCTCTTTCAGGAGGAGAACTACTTTGACGATTCGTCTGCCAACCGTGCCACAGCCGATGTGAACCGGTGCGGCGAACTTTTGAAAGCAGCTCCAAATGGCTGGGTGATGGAATATTACGTCGGCAAGGATTATTCGCTTGGAGGCATCACCCTGCTTTGCAGATTCGACGGACAGCGGGTGACAATGGCTTCGCAAATGGCGGAAGCAGATGAGACGGTCAGTTCGCTCTATAGCGTGAAGTCGGAACAGGCGACGATGTTGTCATTCGATACCTATAATTATCTGGTGCATTATTTCGGGCAGCCGCAGGGAAGTATGTCTGACGACCCGAACGGGACGCTCGGAGGCGACTACGAATTTATTATTTCGAGTGCTTCTGCCGAGCGTATCGAACTGAAAGGCAAAAAATACGGCAACCGGATTGTGATGAAGGCACTTTCCGAAGACCAGACGTGGAAGCAATATCTCACTAAAATAAAAAAGGTGGAGGACGATGCTTTCTTTTATGAATATGACTTACTGATGGACGGACTCTACACGGGGCAAATGCTGCGCAGCAACTATACGTTTATCGTGACTTATTATGACGAAATAGGAAAAGTGCATCAAAAAACTGTGCCTTTTATGTTTACCGCCGACGGAATGCGTTTTCATGAACCGGTAACGATAGACGGTCAGACGATGCAGAATTTTGTCTGGAAGAACGAGCTTATCAGCTTTGTCTGTACCGACGAAGGGGCTACGGGAATCAAATTGGCGGGTGTCTACACTGCCGGATATCAAAGCTATGATTATTATCCGGGCACTTATCAGATGGATTTTTACCGCCTGAACGATGAAACGCAACAACTGGAAGTGGCCTCGCAGGAAGTCCGGCTATTGAAGAACGAAGACGGAAAGAGTTACTGGCTCAAGGGGCTGGAATATGATATTCTGGTGATGTTTGACAAACCGCGCGGCGGACTTTCCGTCTCCCCGCAGCTTCTCAAAAAGGTGCAGGGCGGATATGTTTATCTGGCTATGTGGGACGTAATGAACGATTATGTGCTCCGTAGTGAGTCTATCGGACTGATTAGTTATGCTACCACTAACGGCATTTACCTGGTGGACAATGGAGTCTGGATGGGAGAAGTTTCCGGATTCATCTTCGGAGTGTACAACTCGCAGGAGGAGGACGCGGCTTTCATCGGATACACGGATGCGTTTGCTTCCATCAGATTGGTTAAAAAAACAATAGAAGAATAGTATGATGAACAAGTTATTTATGATCGTATTGTCTGTATGCTGCCTGCTGATGGCAGCGTGCGGCACGGATAATGATGAAACACCGCAGGGCTTACGCATCGTGGACACGGATGTCGATCTGGCTGCCGGCGGTGGAACGGTGGAAGTGGCTTTGCAGGCTGTCGGAGAACTGACGGCTGTTTCCGGCGCGGACTGGTGTAGGGTGATCGAAGTGACAAACGAGAAAATCACATTACTCGCCAGGGCTAATTATGAATATGTGTCACGTGCCACGCAAGTGACCGTAAGCGATGGTAGCAACGAACAGAAGATTGTGGTGACACAGGCTGGTAATATTTTTGCGCCCGATACCGACCAACAGGTGTTGCGGCTCGGCAATGCTCCTTCACAAACCGTGGTGCGGGTCAACAGCTCGTTCGATTTCAAGGTGAGTATACAGAAAGGAGTCGATTGGGTGGAAGTCCCTACAGCCTCGAAAGAGGAAGGCTTCCTGCTCGTATTGAAAGAGAATAAGACCGGAAATCCGCGTGCCTGCCAACTGATGGTCAGTACCAGTGAGGGGGCACGGAAGTTTTTCTATTATGTCTACCAGTATGAAGCGAGTGACCTGCTCGGAGCATGGGGGAACAGTCAGATTTATGTGAAATGGGATACGAAAAAGATAGCGAAGGCATATTCTTTGTCGGCTACGGAGGTGACGAAAGATGCGGAAGGCGATGGATATACGCTAAAAATGTCGTTAGCCGGCACTCCGGTGGCGCAGTATTTGAAAGATCCTTCGAAGGCTACGATTTCATTGCAGGCTACCTACGAGGATGGGGCTTTTGTAGTTCCTATCGGCGCAGCGCAGAAAGATTTTGTTCTGACGCAGGAGGTGGATGAAACAGCCAATAGTGCAATGAACAGGACAACTGATAATACAGCACTGGAAGAGGAGGTGGTTTTACAAACATTATACGGCTTTTCCGTAGCAGCTTCCTCCAATATTTATTCGAAAGGTAATTTCGGGTTTGCTCCCCTGCTTTATCAGGATGGTTCTGTCGGGATGAGTTATCAGGATGTAACCGGTGCACCGGAGAGCGGGTGTTATCTTGCGATAGCACTGTTCGACGGACAGCAGTTTTCTACGGCAGCATTGAAAGACTATATTCTTTTCCCTGACATTGCGCTCTTTAAATAGTTGGAAACTTGCAACTTATGAATCAACCGGATATAACGTTTCCGGAATAGATGTATGAAGAAAAGAACTACCGTTGTGAAACGGAAGGAGAGGTTAATGACCCTCTCTTAATTTTAACTTTACATATATGACAGGCGGGGAGGACTACCCGTGTGGAGAACGGGAGTTTTTTTCCCGGGATTACCCTGCCTTTTTTATTGCCTTCGCGGGCACTACGGAAGTTCTTTTTAATGATGTAACGATATAAAATAACTCTTATATGGATAAGAAATTAATGAATTTATTAGGTGTCTGCCTGTTCGCTGTTGTGTCTGCGTGTGCGTTGACCGCTTGCAGCGACAATGACACAGAAAATCCGGAGGGCGAAAAAACCGGCGGAGAAAATGGAAAACCTACTCCTGAAACCGTAGAGTTTGTCAACTCCAACTTGGTATACTGGGGAGATGAAGACGGAGTGGGGACGGATCATTTTGTGCTCACTTTGTATACGGATATGGAAGTGGATGCTGCCGGTAATCCGATAGGACCGGGCAAGATAATGGCGTTCAGCCTCAATGTTCCGCCGTTTGCTCCCGGAACCACGGAGTTTCCGCTTCCTGAAAGCACCTTTGATGCGGCACCGAACGGATATACGTTTAATGAATGGACCTTCAACCTCGGATACATGAACCAGATGGATCTGCCGACCGGAAAAGTGGAAGTGCCTGCCGGTACTTTCTATGGTGACGTGAAAGCGTACTCCACAAGTGTTGATGCCGACCTGCTATCCGGAGGTAAAATGACTGTTAAACGGAGTGACGGCGGCGAATATACGATTAGTGGTACGTTGGTAGGTGACTTGTCGCTCAAACGTTATTTCACCTACACGGGAAAACTGACTACTATCGACCGTCACGAAAGCACGGAAGAAACTCCGAACTCTACGCTGACCACCGATCTCGCCCTGAACGAATGGACACAAGCCCGTCTGCAAGATAAGGGCGATTCTTATTACCTGCAAGATGAATCGTGCCGGGTAGTCGAACTTTACCTGGCAGAAGAGGGGATAGGACTTGCCGAAACATGGCCGACAGGCAACGGAAGAGTGCTGAAAGTGGAATTCTTTGTAGAATGGGCTACGGATGTGACACAAGGTATTCCGGCTGGTACGTATAAGGTAGTGGCACGTGACGAAGAGTCGAAGGGTATTCCGCGCGAATTCCTGAAACCGGGAGGCATTGCTTCGGGTTATCCCAATGTATTTACATATCCGCAGGGAACCTGGTACGAGAAAATATCCAACGGAACCATGAAAGAATATGCACGTATAGACAGCGGAACGATGACCGTGGCACGCGATGGGGACAAACATACGCTGACTATTGACTTTATCGATTGTGATAAGGTACACCCGCACCACGTGCGTACCACCTACTCGCAGGATACTCCCGTCAATGTATTCTTTTTTTAATCACACGATTTTATAATTAACCCCAAAAATGAGAGATATGAAAACTAGATTTATTTCCTTTTTCTTGTTCATGTTAACAATGAGTTGTTTTGTGGCATGTAGTAGCGATGACCCGGCGCCCGAGCCTGAACCGGAGCCGGTAGAAACTGTTAATACGTATACGTATAAAGATAAGACGATACAAGCGAAATCGGTGTCCTGCTTTGAACAGGAGGGCATTATATACGTATGTATGAGTCCGTTGCAAAGTCTGGAAACGTTGGAAGACTTTATGGGAAGCGGTAAGGAATATGTAATGATGGGAGTGGATAAGAGTCTGGTAGGCAATCCGGTCACGGTAGGCGGTTCTGATGACGACACTTATGTGGTTTATTACATGGATGCCGACGGAGAGGCCATTGTCACCGTTAGCCCCGACGAATGGAAAGACGTGTTGACACAGGGCAAGATCACCGTGACAATGACACCGGGAGAAAATGAGACATCGGCCGTGAAAGCTGTTTTCGACTTTACACTGAAAAGTGGCGGTAAATTTACGGGCGAGGCGGAGTGCGCTTACAAGGCTCCGGAAAAGCTTCCGAACGAATATTCTCTGGGCGATGAGGTACGTACGTTGAAGTCGGTTGTGGCTACTACGTTAGGAGGTTTCCAATATGTTTATTTAAGTCCGGAGGCCGGCTTGACTACGGTGGAGGATATATCGGATGCCGAATATCTGATGCTGGCTGTTACTCCCGAAATGGTCGGACAAGAAATCGATATTACCGCTGGTGAAGATGTGGAGTACGCTTTCTATAACATGACGAACTTGGGAGCGGATGATATTGACGCAGTAGATCCTTACGGATGGGCGGATGTGTGCTCGGCTGGTAAGCTCAAAGTCGAAAAGACAGAAGAGAGTATAAAGGTAACCTTTAGTTTTACGTTGCTTTCGGGCGAAAAGTTCAAAGGTTCTTATGAAGGTAATTACACCGAGATAAAGCAAAGCACCACCAATATTTTGACTCTGAATGGAGAAAGTACACGTGATATCAAAGCTACCTTCTATGAAAAGACCAATGAAGGAGTTGCCTTGTATCTCACTCCGTCAGGGATTTCATCTGCTGCAGATTTGAATAATGTAAATACATATTACGTACGTCTTTTTGTTCCGAATACAGGACTGGACGGACAGGAGGTAGATATAACAACTACGAATCTGGCTTTTGAGTTTACTTATTATAATCCGTATGATGAAGAAAGAATCGAAGTTTCTAAAGGACATCTGGAAGACGCGGCAGGTACATTCAGTGTGTCGAAATCGGCGGATAATGAATACTCGTTGACGCTCGACCTCAAATATTTGGGAGACAATAGCCTTAAAATATCGGGCAACTACAACGGTACTTTCGAAGTATATGATACGACGATTCCGAATCAATATCAGTTGAGAGCGGACGGCACTCCGGTGACTATCCAGTCGGTAGTGGTAGATAAGACAGATGCGGATATTTGTGCGATTTATATTTCCCGGCAGGCAGGTATCACTACCGTGGCCGGAATGTCGGCAGCGGATGCCGTGGTACGTGTTCCGAAGAGTATGATGGAGGGAGCTATTCACGGATTTTCCGGTAGTGCGGAAAATGCGAAAATATCGATCGCTTACGGAGGAGTGACTTATAATCAGGCTAATACGACGAACGGTGCTCATTTGGCCGCAGGTGGCAATACTTCTGTGGCTCTTCAAGGAAGTGAAATTGAAATGACATTCAAGATTTTTAGTATTGTACAGTACGATGGCGACTTGTCCGGCTACTACAAGGGCACGGCGACCGTAATAGAATAACGATTTAATGAAGTATATTCATGAAGAAAATTTTACTGAAATATTTCAATCTGTTCGCTTTATCGGGACTGCTGTTGGCTTTCGTCGGATGCAGCGACGACAATGATTCGATAACTCCCGGGCCGGACGTGGAGGAAATGCCTTCCATCGGTACTTACTCTTTCCGGGGAGAGGCGAATAAGATTGTGTCCGGTGTGGCTTCTGTGGATGGGGACTATTTAACTTGTGTCCTTTCTCCGGAAAAGATGGATGAGGGAAAGACTGATACTTATTTTGCTTTTTCTCTCCATTTGTATTGGGAAGGGCAGGTGGTGGATGCTTCTACGCTCTATCACAACGACCAGTATGTTTTTATCTACGAAGATCCGATTTATTATTACTCGCAGTATAAAAAGGTTACAGGGACGTTTTATGTGCAGCGTAACAGCGAAACGAATGTGACTGTCAAATTGAATCTGCGGCTTCATGACGGGGTCCGTTTTAAAGCGGAGGTCACTGCCGATTTAATGAAACCGTCGGGAGGAGAACCCTCGGAATAAGGCGGCTTCGGGCGATATTCTTGCCCGGTTATGAATTTATCTTTTAGACGCGGATGACGGACGCGGATTTTAAAATAGCTGTACAGCTTTAAAATCCGTGTCATTCGTGTCATCAGTGTCATCTGCGTCATTCGTGTCTAAAAAATTACTTGTATGCCGGAGGGAAATCCTGTTCGGGCACTACGATGTCAAATATCCATTCAGATCACTCTATTTTCATTCCTTTCCGTACCGTATTTGTTTTTTAGGGTTCTCCCAAAAACTTGAAGAATAGTCCAACTTGAGCCGGAGTAAGTAAGATTGCCTTTTCACTGTAGCCGGTTTGGGCAAGTGCGGCTTGTAATGCCGTATTTTGGGCAATCCAACTGCGGAGGGTGCGGCGTGCCGAAGCAGACTGTATGTGAGGCAGATAAAGTGTGGCCAGCTGACTTTTGCTGTAAGTCTGTATGCGGGGAGAGTTTGCCGTCTCCGACATTTCTTTTGGGCTGACGGAGGTTACTGTTGTTTCTGTTTTCATTGTCGGTACTTTCTATTATTAGTAGGTGTTCATAATTAGTTTATATCATAATTCGTTTATATCATAATTTAGGCGCGGATTACTCCTAAAAAAATAGCCATTAATCAGTGACAGGAACTTATCTGTTTCTTTAAAGTTTATCCTGTGTGAATGCGAAGATACGCTTTTTTATGCCAAGTGGTTCTGCTTTGTACAGAAGCCTCTGTTGGCATAGCTCGTGTAGAAATTGTGTCTTTTTGTTGTCTCTTGTGACGAGTTGTCACGTCGTGTTCCTTTGCTTTTTTCCTTTCCTATACTTTTGCCTTCGTAATCGGTTACAGATAGAATTTATTCATTAATTATTAAAAAGAAGAAAGGAAAAAAAGTATGCCATTAATTTACAAACCGTATCAGGCAACGCTTGCCAACAAGGAAGGACAGAAACTTTATTATCCCCGTCTGGTGAAATTCGGGAAAATGGTCAATACGCAGAAAATGGCGGAATTGATTGCAGAAAAAGCCTCGCTGACGGCGGGTGATGTTCACAACGTGATTCGTAACCTGATGTCGGTGATGCGTGAACAGTTGCTCAACAGCCGCACGGTACGTCTCGAAGGCTTGGGGACGTTTACTATGATTGCCAAGGCAAACGGAAAAGGGGTAGAGTTGGAAAATAAGGTCAGCAGTTCGCAGATCACTTCATTGCGTTGCCAGTTTACTCCCGAATACACCCGTGCCGCCAACGGAAGTGCTACCCGTGCGTTGACCACCGGGGTGGAGTTTGTGCACATCAAGGATGTAGCGGGTTCGTTTGTGGCCGACGATGTCATTGACAAAGACCCGGATGATGATAATAAACCTGGTGGTGGAAGTGGAGAAGCACCGGACCCGGCAGCTTAACCGGGAGTTCAGCCAGCAGCTGAATCCGCAGGGACTAACTGATAAGTTTGTCGGGCAAACTAAAGCCCGAACATGACCGACGGTTGACGGTTGGCTGTCAAATTCCAACGGACATAAAACGGAATCCAACGGACATAAAACGGATTATTAACTTTTAAAAAGAAAACGGATGAGACTATTATTGGAGAAGTTGCTGGATATTCTTGAAGCAGTTCTGCGTTTCCGCCACCGGAGAAACGGCAAGGCAGAAAAGGACTAGCTAGCTGGAAAAGGCTTGGCATACCTGAAAAAAAAGGTATGAAACGGAATGACGTAAAAACATAGAACGTGCCGTCTGCACGTAGTTCGCGGAACAAGTAAAAATAAACGTGTAGCAACTCATAGAGTAAACATAAGTAAGGAGCAAGTAAAGAAGCTGTCTCGAATGGACGAGGCAGCTTTTCTTTTTTCGTATTCCGAAAATACTTTTTCGGAAACATGGCGGAAATGAGAATTTTGATGATAATTTTTTTAAGACAGAAATATTTCTGAATGAGGCAGCTTTTTTTGTATCCATTTATTTTCTTCTATTCTTGACCGTATTCAACAAAAAAACTCTATCTTTGTTTTATAATTGAGACACAGCATATAATGGGAAGATTTATCAATCCCTTTACCGATTTTGGCTTTAAGTTTTTATTCGGCAGAGAGGTAGAAAAGGAGTTGTTAATCGACTTCTTGAACGATTTGCTCGTAGGCGAGCACGTAATCACCGACATCAGGTTCCTTAACAACGAACAGCCGCCGGAAGTAAAAACAGAACGAGGTCTTATCTACGACATCTATTGCGTAACCGATACCGGTGAACGTATTATCGTAGAAATGCAGAACCGGGAACAGCCTTATTTTAAAGATCGTGCCCTCTTCTATCTTTCTAGGGCCATTACGCAGCAAGCGAAAAGGGGAGTTTGGAACTTCCAGTTGGATGCCGTGTACGGAGTGTTCTTCATGAATTTCGTGATGGATAAGGATATGCCCTCTAAAATCAGAACGGATATCGTTCTTTCTGACAGGGATACGGGGAAGCTCTTCAGCAACAAGTTCCGGCAGATTTTTATCGAACTACCGAACTTCAACAAAGAAGAGGATGAATGTGAAAATGATTTTGAACGCTGGATTTATATACTAAAGCATATGGATACACTTGACCGGATGCCTTTCAAGGCTCGCAAGGCCGTCTTCGAGCGACTTGAAAAGTTGGCTTCCAAAGCAAATATGACCCAGGAGGAAAGAGCCCAGTATGAAGAAGAATGGAAAGTTTATAACGATTATTTTAATACGTTGGACTTTGCTGAACAGAAGGGCTTACAGAAAGGCTTACAAAAAGGATTACAGAAAGGTTTGCAAAAAGGTAAAGAAGAAACAGCTCGTAATTTGAAAGAATTAGGTGTGGCTGACGATATTATTATGAAATCTACCGGGCTTTCGAAAGAAGAAATAGAAAAATTATAATTTCTTTCATTCCATTGGGAAGAAAGGCTTGTCGAAAGTGAAAAAATAGTCTATAACTTATGAAGCAAAAGATAGTTGTGGAGACTTTTAACACATCCTTTTTTCGTTAAGAGTAAAGTATCTAAAAACTATATATGTCTTTGGGGTGAAATAAACGGATTTGGAATATTATCCACGTTAAAATCAGAAAAAAGTTTTCCGTTTTGGAAAACTTTCTGTATCAGCGAGAAAGAAAAGTTTCCCGAAATTTAATGTTAAAAGCTAACCAAGCTATGATATAATCTCCTATCTTTGTATCCGGTTTCGGAACTAAAAAGAGGTTTAGTCAATGAGGGAACGCTGTGCAAATCAGCGACAGTACCCGCTGCTGTAATTCTCTAAGAATCCGCACAATAGGCCACTGCATCGATGCCGGTGTGGGAAGGTGTTGCGGGGGAGGGATAAGTCAGAAGACCTGCCGAAGAGATTTTCTATTTTTAATTTATTAATGCTTTCGGGAGTTAAAGTTATGAACTACGCGGAAATTTGTATCATCAAACGTGATGGTAAAAGAGAAGATTTCTCTATCAGTAAGATTAAGAATGCAATCAGTAAAGCATTCAGTGCAAGTGGAATTCAGGATGAGCAGCAGTTGGTTGCTGACATCACCATGAATGTTATCAGTCAGTTTTCAACCCCCACGATCACCGTAGAAGAGATTCAAGACTTGGTAGAAAAGTCGTTGATGAAAGTGCGGCCGGAAGTAGCGAAGAAATACATCATCTATCGCGAATGGCGGAATACGGAGCGTGATAAGAAAACCCAGATGAAACAGGTGATGGACGGCATTGTGGCTATCGACAAGAACGATGTCAATTTGAGCAACGCCAACATGAGCAGTCACACGCCTGCCGGACAGATGATGACGTTCGCTTCCGAAGTAACTAAAGATTATACCTATAAATACTTGTTGCCGAAACGTTTTGCCGAAGCGCACCAGTTGGGAGACATTCACATCCACGACCTGGATTATTATCCGACAAAGACGACAACCTGCATTCAATATGATATGGATGACCTCTTTGAACGCGGTTTTCGCACAAAGAACGGTAGCATCCGCACCCCGCAAAGCATCCAAAGCTATGCTACGCTGGCTACCATCATCTTTCAGACCAACCAAAATGAGCAGCATGGCGGACAGGCGATTCCGGCTTTCGACTTCTTCATGGCAAAAGGAGTGGCTAAATCTTTTCGCAAGCATCTGGCATCGTTCATCAACTTCTATGTGGCTATGGAAAACGGAAATCAGGCCGATGAAAAATCCATCCGCACGTTGATTAAAGAATACCTTCCGTCTATCAAGTCCACCGAGGCCGAACGCGAAACATTGCGCATCGCTCTGGTCGCTTTACAGATCATTATAGATAAGGAACACCTTGCCCGCATCGTCGAAAAAGCCTACCAGCAGACCCGTAAAGATACGCATCAGGCAATGGAAGGATTTATCCACAACCTGAATACGATGCATTCTCGTGGCGGTAACCAAGTGGTATTCAGTTCCATCAACTACGGAACGGACACTTCTGCCGAAGGCCGCATGGTGATCGAAGAACTGCTGAAAGCTACCATTGAAGGCCTCGGCACCAGAGGAGAAGTGCCCGTATTCCCTATCCAGATATTCAAGGTGAAAGACGGCGTTTCTTACTCGGAGAAAGACTTTGAGAAAGCAATGAAAGCGGAGAACATCGAAGCGGCAATGACCGACAGTTACGAGGCTCCCAACTTCGACTTGTTATTAAAGGCTTGCCAGACTACTGCGAAAGCGTTGTTCCCGAACTTCATGTTCCTCGACACACCTTTCAACCAGAACGAGAAATGGAAAGCCGACGATCCGCAGCGTTACATTTACGAATTGGCAACAATGGGCTGCCGTACCCGTGTTTTTGAAAATGTGGCCGGAGAAAAATCTTCTTTAGGACGTGGCAATCTTTCGTTCACCACACTGAATATGCCAAGACTGGCTATCGAAGCCCGTATCAAAGCGGAAAATCTGGTAGAGGATGAACGCAACAAGGACGCCATCGAACAAAAAGCAAAAGAAATTTTCATCGAATCTGTACACCAAATGTCCGCGCTCGTGGCTGACCAGCTTTACGAACGTTATCAGTATCAGCGTACGGCCCTGGCACGCCAGTTCCCGTTCATGATGGGAAATAATGTGTGGAAAGGCGGTGGCGAACTGAATCCGAACGAACAGGTAGGAGACGCCTTGCGCAGCGGTACACTGGGGATCGGATTTATCGGCGGGCATAACGCGATGGTGGCTCTCTACGGACAAGGTCACGGACACAGCCAGAAAGCATGGGACACGCTGTATAAAGCGGTGATGGAAATGAATAAAGTGGTAGACGAATATAAAGAGAAATATAACCTGAACTACTCCGTTCTGGCTACTCCTGCCGAAGGACTTTCGGGACGTTTCACGAAAATGGACCGCCGGAAATATGGAAAAATCCCCGGAGTGACAGATCGCGACTATTATGTCAACTCTTTCCACGTAGACGTGAAAGAACCGATCAGCATCGTTGAGAAAATCAAGCGTGAAGCTCCGTTCCACGCTATTACGCGCGGCGGACACATCACGTATGTGGAGCTGGACGGTGAAGCGCAGAAGAATGTGCGTGCCATTGCCAAGATTGTGAAAGTGATGCACGACGAAGGAATTGGATACGGCTCTATCAATCACCCGGTAGACACTTGCCATAACTGTGGTTACAAGGGAGTTATCTTCGATAAATGCCCTGTATGCCAGAGTGAAAGTATTCTCCGTATGCGCCGTATCACCGGTTATCTGACGGGCGATTTAAGCTCTTGGAACTCTGCCAAGCGGGCAGAAGAGAAGGACCGTGTAAAACATTTGTAGAATAAATGTTTGATAATTGATGAATGGATAATGAACGGTGCTTGATGAAAGCGTTACGGTTCATTATCCATTATTCGGTTATTACTTGCAGCACGTTACTCTCATCTTGTACTGTTCTGTAACGAGTATTTATTCCACATTTATATGGTTATCATCCATTCTCAAATCTTCATTTTCCATTAGCTATTAAAGAAGTGAATTTACTAGGAACTTATTCTGAAACGATTGTTGACGGTGAAGGTATCAGGTTTTCTATTTATCTTGCCGGCTGCTCCCATCATTGTCCCGGTTGCCACAACCCGGAGAGTTGGAATCCGGGAGCAGGAGAAGAACTGACGGAGGAGAAAATACAGTCCATCATTCGTGAAATCAAAGCGAATCCTTTGTTGGACGGCGTTACTTTTTCCGGCGGTGATCCGTTTTTTCATCCGGAAGCGTTCCTGCTTTTACTGAAACGGGTGAAAGAGGAAACAGGGATGAACGTGTGGTGCTACACCGGATACACATACGAAGAAATTAAGGCGCAGCCTCGTTTGAGTGCCGCTCTTGATTATATTGATGTATTGGTGGACGGACGCTTCGAACAGGCTCTTTTCTCTCCATATCTGGAGTTCAGGGGAAGCAGTAATCAGCGGATTTTGAAGTTGAAGTAAATGTAATTCGACATTTGGAGTAAGTTGAATCCAGTAGTTGAGCACTAAAAAAACTTATTTTTCAAAGGAAACAAAAACACCTGTACCGTTGTTTTGTTTACCTTTACGAAACCAAGTGAATCATTTTTCATCACAGAGTAACGCGGTGCTTTTTTTGTAGCCGGTGGGGCTTGCGTCTGTGTTTGTGTCTGCTTGATGGTGAAGAAATAAACGACTACTTACAAGAATAAGTTTTTATGGTACAATCAATAAATCCAACTCAAAAAAACGATGAGCCCGATGGCTTGCCAATGCCTAAACGTATTTGGGCGGTGGTGTCTGTCGGCTTCGCTCTTTGTATGTCAGTACTGGATATTAACATCGTCAATATCGTACTACCTACACTTTCGCATGATTTTGGGACTTCTCCCGCTGTAACCACCTGGATTATCAACGGCTATCAGCTGGCCATCGTTATATCGTTACTGTCTTTTTCCGCTTTGGGTGAAATCATCGGTTACCGGAAAGTCTTTCTTTCGGGCATCGGACTGTTTTGCGTCACTTCATTGATCTGTGCCTTGTCCGATTCGTTTTGGACTTTGACGGTTGCCCGTATCTTTCAAGGGTTCAGCGCTTCCGCCATCACTAGTGTGAATACGGCACAGCTGCGTTACATCTATCCGAAGAGCCAGATCGGGCGGGGGATGGGGATCAATGCAATGGTAGTCGCCATATCGGCTGCCGCCGGACCATCTGTGGCGAGCGGTATTCTTTCCATTGCCAGTTGGCACTGGTTGTTTGCCATCAATGTGCCGTTGGGACTCACTGCATTGCTTCTCGGCATCAAACATCTGCCACGACAGGAGGAGCGTACGAAACGTAAATTCGATTACATCAGTGCCATCGCGAATGCGGTCACTTTCGGTCTGCTCATTTACACGCTGGACGGATTTGCCCACCATGAGAAAATGGACTTCCTTTTCATTCAACTGATTGTGTTGGCAGTGGTCGGTACCTACTACGTGCGCCGGCAACTGACGCAGACCACTCCGCTGCTCCCTCTTGATCTGCTGCGGATTCCGATTTTCCGGCTGTCCATCCTGACTTCCATCTGTTCTTTCATAGCACAAATGACAGCGATGGTTTCTTTGCCTTTTTTCCTCCAGAACACTTTGGGACACAGCGAAGTCATGACCGGACTTCTACTCACACCGTGGCCGTTGGCTACGCTTGTCACGGCTCCGTTGGCAGGATATCTTGTCGAGCGCATCCACCCCGGTATCTTGGGAAGTGTCGGGATGGCTCTGTTTGCCGTCGGGCTTTTCTCGCTTTCCAGTCTGACTGCCGAGTCGTCCGATATTAGTATCATTCTGCGTTTGATGCTGTGTGGGGCAGGCTTCGGATTGTTTCAGACACCGAACAACAGTACGATTATCTCTTCCGCTCCTACGCAACGTTCGGGCGGAGCCAGTGGTATGTTGGGAATGGCCCGCTTGCTGGGACAGACCACCGGGACAACATTGGTCGCATTGCTTTTCAGCTTCGTTGCTCATGACCGGAGTACGGCTGTCTGTCTTATGGTAGGAAGTGGATTTGCTGTTGTGGCGGCTATCGTCAGCAGCTTGAGACTATCGCAGCCTTCCACTCTATAAAAAAAGTATCCCGGATGAGAGAGGGAATACCTGTTCTCATCCGGGATTGTTTTTTATGTCTTTCTTCTGTCGTTTGGTCTGTTAGAAGAAGAACCTTAGAATATCGTTGAAGTTAGCCCATATCAACAGACCGAAGAGTAGAATCATACCGGTCATTTGAGCGTATTCCATAAATTTGTCGCTCGGTTTGCGGCGAGCTATCATCTCGTAGAAGAGGAAGAGCACGTGGCCGCCGTCCAATGCGGGGATAGGGAGGATATTCATGAAAGCCAGAATGATGGAAAGGAAGGCTGTCATATACCAGAACTGGTGCCAATCCCATGTAGCAGGGAAGATGCTGCCGATCGTTCCGAAGCCACCTAGCTGTTTGGCTCCTTCTTTCGAGAAGAGGTATTTCATGTTTCCTACATATCCTTTCAGGGTCTTTACGCCGAGGGAGACACCTGCCGGGAAGGATTCGAAGAAAGTATATTCTTTTTTCACCATAGGGAGCAGGCGGTCTGTGACGAGACAGGCGGTTACACCCATCAGGTAGGCGGAGTCTACACGCATATTCAATGTGTCGGTTACGCCGCCACGCACATAGGTCAGTGTAATCAGGCGCGGATCTATGCTGTCTTTGAGCAGGATTTCCGCGTTTTTCTTACGTTCTGCCATCGCTTCTTTGAAGTCGGAGAAAGAAATCGGTGTTCCGTTCAGGGCGATAATGCTGTCGCCTGGTTGGATGCCTGCTTGTGCGGCAGGAGAATTCACCATCACACTGTCTATCACATACGGGAAACGGTAGGAGGCAAAACGGATGCTGTCTGCCAGAAGGCGTTGCATCAAGTCTTCAGGGATATAAACGGAGGCTTTCGCACCGTTGCGGATAACGCTTACTTCGCGGGCGTCGGCAATCTGGCTCAACATATCGCCGTCATAACGTTCAAAAGGAACGCCGTCGGCAGAAAGAAGGATGTCGCCGTCCTGAAAACCTACGGATTTGGCCGTTTCGTTGAAATCCATACCGAGAGGAGCTTCCTGCACCTTTATATATTGGTCGCCCCACGCAAATAGAATCATCGAGTAGATGAACAGGGCCAACAGGAAGTTGAACAGTACGCCACCCACCATGATTAGCAGACGTTGCCACGCCGGTTTGGAACGGAACTCCCACGGTTGTTCGGGTTGTTTCATCTGCTCGGTATCCATCGACTCGTCAATCATACCGGCTATCTTGACATAACCGCCCAATGGCAGCCAACCTACTGCATATTCTGTGTCACTTTTCTTGGGCTTGAATTTAAACAGGGTGAACCAGGGGTCAAAAAATAAGCAGAATTTTTCTACACGCACCTTAAACAAACGGGCAAAAAGAAAATGCCCGCCTTCATGAATGATAACGAGCAAAGATAAGCTCATAATCAATTGCAGGGCACGAATCAAAAATGTTTCCATATAGTCTATTTACAATTTAAAGCCTTCACTGGATTCTCTGCCAAAGAGAAGATATAAAGGCTATTTTCAATTTATATTAATACTAATCAATTTCTCTATTTTCTTTATTCCTCTACGAAATGAATTATATCAGACTTGCTGCTATCTTTCTTGCTTCCGCATCGGTAGCCACATAATCATCGTATGTCGGATTGGCAATGAAGGTGGCCCGTTCCATTGTTTTCTCTATCACGTCGCTCATGCCGAGGAAGCTGATGCCGTCTTTCAGGAAAGAGGCTACCACTACTTCATTGGCGGCATTAACGATGCAAGGCATGTTCCCCCCGCGATACATCGCTTCGTAGGCGAGTGCCAGATTGCGGAAACGTTTCGTGTCGGGTTGCTCAAACGTCAGGTTCGTGCATTTGGAGAAATCGAGCCTGTCGAAAGAAGAACTGATACGGTCGGGATAGGAGAATGCATACTGGATGGGCAGGCGCATATCGGGCATGCCCAACTGTGCTTTTACAGCTCCGTCTTCAAACTGCACCATCGAGTGAATGACTGATTGCGGATGCACAACCACCTCAATCTGACTGGGTTGAACACCGAACAGCCATTTGGCTTCGATCACTTCAAAACCTTTATTCATCATAGAAGCAGAATCAATCGTGATTTTTGCTCCCATTTCCCAATTGGGATGTTTTAAGGCCTGTGTCTTAGTCACGGACTTCAATTGTTCCAAAGTGTAAGTGCGGAACGGACCTCCGGAGGCAGTCAATATCACTTTCTCAATCGGATTGCCCACTTCTCCCGCTAAACACTGAAAAACGGCGGAGTGTTCAGAGTCTACCGGCAGAATCGGAGTGCGATATTGTTGTGCCAGCTGGTTAATCAGTTCACCTGCTACTACCAATGTTTCTTTATTTGCCAACGCAATCGCTTTCTTGGCGCGGATCGCGTTGATTGTCGGCTTCAGTCCGGCATAACCGACCATGGCTGTCAATACCATATCAATAGGACCTGCTTCCACAATCTGACAGATAGCGTCGGTTCCTGCGTACACCTTGATAGGCAGGTCGCTCAATGCTTCTTTCAGTTCGGAATACTTTTCTTCGTTGGCTATCACTACCACTTCCGGCTGGAACTTCCGTGCTTGGGCAATCAGTAGTTCCACACGATTGTTGGCTGTCAGTGCGTATGCTTCGTACAGGTCGGGATGCTCTTCGATGACTTGCAAAGCCTGCGTCCCGATAGAACCTGTGGAGCCAAGGATAGCTATTTGTTTTTTCTTTTTATTAGTCTCTATATTCATTTTATCTAATTCTTCCTATTTTGTTGACAAACATATCATCGCTGATTATCACTTATATCTCATCACTCGCCATATCTCATCATTCATCATTGATAACTTAAAAAACGATGTATTTTTCCGGATTTACCGGGTGACCTTTATACCAAAGTTCGAAGTGCAGGTGCGGCCCTGTACTAAGTGTTCCGCTATTTCCTACCAGGGCGATGGCTTCGCCTCCTTTCACCCGTTCACCTTCCTTTTTCAGGAGAGAGCCGCAGTGTTTGTAGATCGAAATTAAATCCTGGTTGTGTTGCACGCCAATCAGATAACCGGTTTCAGCGGTGTATGTACTAAGGATGACGGTTCCGTCCATGGTTGCCAGTACGCTTTCGTTGGGATTGGCGGCAATGTCAGTGCCGTAATGTTTCTTTTCGGCATTGAAGTGGTCGGACACCATGCCTCGTGTCGGACGGTATAATATCAATCCGGTCACGTCCGGTTGGGAAGTGATGGAGGTCAGATTATATTTTTCATTCTCCTCATATTGGCGGCGGAATTCTTCTTCCCGCTTGGTTCGTTCCATCAACGTGTCTTCACGGGCAGCAGTCAGCGAATCAAGCGTTTGCACGCTGTCGATAGGCACTTTCCCGCTGAAAATGTCCTGAATGTTCATGATGTAGAGATTCTGCTTGTTGAGCACTTGTTGCAAAGAGTCTACACGCAGCGCATTATCTACAATCTGTGTACGGACTTCACTGTTCATATATCCCGGAAGATAATTGCGCAACGGGGTGAAAGTAATGATGCAGGAAGCAATCAGGAAAAGCACTGCCAGCACGCAAAGTAAAACGGATAGTCCATTGAGCTTGGATACACGAAGTCCGACAATTTCTTCAAGTGTATTTTCATTAACGATCGTTAGTTTATACTTGAACTTGAAATTTTTCCAGAAAGCTTTACTTCGTCTTCTCTTTGGCATCTTTGGTAATTAAAGATTAAAAATTAAACTATTAAAGGGGCTGCGGCCGGACTAATCTTTGTTTTGCCACGGATGACACGGCTTCCAGTGAATTTTGATTAATGAAAACCGTGGAATCTGTGTCATTCGTGCCTGATTTATCCGGGAGCTGTGTCATCCGCGTCCAACTCCTCCAGATTGAGTAACCCTTCGGGAAGTTCCACGGTGATGAGTTTCTGTTTCTGATCTATTCCTACGATAAATTCCTCTTGGGCGGGAACGAGTAGTTCCTCTTCTTCTCTTTCAACCACAAAAAGGGTGTTTACCGTAGTGTTATCTACATCTATCACTTCTCCCAGAGGTCCGTGATGAATGTCTTCCATTTGGAAACCGATAAAGAAGTTCCAGGACAATTCGCCGTCTTCCGCTTCTTCCGCATGCTTTACGGGGAAGTAAACTTCGATGTTGGTGAACATTCTGGCACGTTCGGCGGTGTCTATTCCTTCCAGTTTTACCAAAGCGGTGGAGTCGGAACGGAAACGGTATTCTTCAATGAAGAAGGGCACGAAAATACCGTCGAGCAGGCATATCAGATAATCGCAGTCCACACGGTCGAAAATGTCGTCGGTAAACGTAAACTGCAATTCGCCGTGAATACCATGCGGTTTATTGAATAATCCTATCTTATATACTTCTTCTTTCTTTATCATATTCGGGTGATTCTGGCTCCGATAGCGTTCAGACGTCCTTCGATGTTCTGATAACCACGGTCTATCTGTTCGATGTTACTAATGGTACTGGTTCCTTCGGCACTCATGGCGGCAATCAGAAGGGCGATACCGGCACGTATATCCGGTGAAGTCAGGCGGGCACCACGCAACTTGAAGCCATGATTGTGTCCGATGACTACGGCACGGTGAGGGTCGCAGAGGATGATCTGTGCACCCATATCGATTAGCTTGTCCACAAAGAACAGGCGGCTTTCGAACATCTTCTGATGGATCAGTACGCTGCCTTTGGCTTGTGTGGCTACAACGAGCATCACACTAAGCAAGTCGGGAGTCAGTCCCGGCCAGGTGGCGTCGGCTATCGTCATGATGGAGCCGTCGATGAATGATTCTATCTGGTAGGTTTCCTGTGCGGGAACATAAATGTCATCTCCTCTCTGTTCGAGTTTGATGCCCAGGCGGCGGAAGCTCTCGGGGATGATTCCAAGGTTCTCGTAAGAAACGTTCTTGATGGTAATTTCGCTTTTTGTCATGGCTGCCATACCGATAAAACTGCCGACTTCAATCATATCGGGCAATACGGTGTGTTGCGCGCCATGCAATTCTTCCACACCTTCAATAGTAAGCAGGTTGGAGGCAATTCCGCTGATTTTCGCTCCCATTCGGTTGAGCAACCGGCAGAGTTGTTGCACGTAAGGTTCGCAGGCAGCGTTGTAGATGGTAGTAGTGCCTTTGGCAAGCACGGCAGCCATTACGATATTGGCTGTTCCGGTGACGGATGCTTCGTCCAGCAGCATATAGCTTCCTTGAAGTCTGTCGGCTGTTATTTCATAAATGCCCCGTCCTTCATCATAACGGAAGTCCGCTCCTAAATTCTGAATACCTACAAAGTGGGTGTCCAAACGGCGGCGGCCTATTTTATCTCCTCCCGGCTTGGATATCAACGCTTTGCCGAAACGTGCCACCATAGGGCCAATCAGCATGACAGAGCCTCGCAGACTGGAGCATTTCTTTAAAAACTCATCGCTTTCCAGATAAGCCAAGTCTACATTCTCTGCTTTAAAACTATAAGAATCAATGCCTTTCTTTGCAACCGTCACTCCCATCTCGCGCAAGAGCTGAATCAAGTTGTTGACATCAAGAATGTCAGGTATATTGTTCACCGTTACTTCCTCTGCGGTTAGCAATGTGGCACAGATTATCTGCAAAACCTCGTTTTTAGCTCCTTGCGGGTGAATCTCTCCGCAAAGCCGATGTCCTCCTTCGATTACAAATGAAGCCATTAATTAAAGTATTAAGTATGATTAAAGTATTAAGTATCAAGTATTAAGTATTAAGTATTAACCGTACGGTATCGCACGCTAAGTAAATAAGTAAAAGAAATCCAACCAGTGCCAACAAATGGCTGCGATTAATACTTAATACTTTATACTTAATACTTATTTCTTATTTCCTATTTTCTTAGTATCTTCTCTTGTTGTTCTGACGATTATTGGTATAGTTCGTCTTCGGACGATAGTTCTGGTTCAGGCGTTCTGCCATCAGCCGGACGATATCGTCAGTCATTTGGAGTTCCCCGTTGGAGAGTTCGTACAGGTCTTCGGCGATCTTTTTGTCGTCCACTGTATCTTTGTTCCATGCCAGGTAGTCCTTCTTCATGTGGTTGCAGATGAGGGCAATCAGGTTTCTCTTTTCGTTTCCTTCGGGGAATTCGATTGCTTTCTTTATCAGCACTTCCAGTGTGCGTCCGTAATGGCGATAACGCATACGGGCAGTGGAGTAGGGGATCGGATCCGGACGGGTCACCAAGTTATCCTTACGGATGATTTCATACGGGTAGTCAATATCCAGCTCAAAACCGGACATGATAGCCAGGTGATCCCAGAGCTTGTGCTTGAAGTCGGGCACATCACGCAAATGGGGGAACATATTTCCCATAATGTTGATGATGGTGTTGGCACAACGCTGACGTTCTGCACGATCCTGAATGGTCAACGCATAATCTACCATGTTCTGGATGCTACGCCCGTATTCGGGAAGCGGCATTCTTTTCTGTTGAGTATTGTATTGCATTTATTTAATTGAAAGTTTAAAATTAAAAATTAAAGAAGTTTTTTCGGCATGGAAGCAACGAATTCTTTCAAGTAGAAAGGTTCGAAGTAAGCCACGTCTTTATAATCTTCGTCGGCTATTGCTTTTTCTGCCAGCGGGAACATCATTTTAGCCAACGGGTGAATATTGTCGATAAAATGTGCGTTCGGATGCGTGATCTGTTCGCGGCATTTGTCGGCCCCGTTTCCAAAGAAATAAATCGGCTGCTCGTTCAGAAACTCCAAGTAAGAGTTTTCGTCTACAATATCGGCAGCTACTGCACGTTTCACCTGAAGTCTGCGGTCATAAACGGCTGCGTATACTTCCATGCGGCGGGCGTCGATCATCGGACAAAGCAAAGCGTCTTCGGGCAAGTCGTGATACAACAACACCGGAACAGTCAATACTTCCAGCGTCGGAATACCGATCAATGGGACGTTACGTCCGTAACAAACTCCTTTCGCCATAGAAACCCCGATTCGAAGTCCGGTGTAAGAACCCGGCCCGCAGCTCACTGCGACTGCATCCAAAGGGATGGCATGACTGTCTATGAAAGACAACGCTTCATCTACAAAAACTCCTAAAGACACGGCGTGTGAAGGGCCTTTCAAATCTTCTTTCACAAAAATCGTCTGTCCGTCTTGACTGGCCGCTACCGAGCAAACAGAGGTAGAGGTTTCAATATTCAGTATACACGACATAAAAATCAGCTTATTAAATTGTCGCAAATTTACATGATTATTTCCAATTCTTAAAATATTCGTGTACTTTTGCACAAAACTTTAAGGTTATGATACAGTCTATGACAGGATACGGCAAAGCTACGGCCGAACTTCCTGATAAAAAAATAAATGTAGAAATCAAGTCGCTCAACAGCAAGGCAATGGATTTATCCACTCGCATCGCTCCGGCGTATCGTGAAAAAGAGATTGAAATCCGTAATGAGATTTCTAAAGTGCTGGAACGTGGAAAGGTCGATTTCAGCCTGTGGATCGAGAAGAAAGAGGCGGCAGAAAATGCGACTCCTATCAATCAAGTATTGGTGGAAGGTTACTACAAACAGATTTTGGCAATCTCGCAGAATCTTGGTATCCCTGTTCCTGCCGACTGGTTTCAGACATTGCTCCGTATGCCGGATGTGATGACTAAAACGGAAATCCAGGAACTGACCGAAGAGGAATGGAAAATGGTGCATGCCACTGTGCTCGATGCTATCAGTCATCTGGTAGATTTCCGCAAACAGGAAGGTGCTGCACTGGAAAAAAAGTTCCGTGAAAAGATCGCCAATATCTCAAGCCTGCTCGAAAAGATCGCTCCTTACGAAAAAGAACGTGTGGAAAAAGTGAAAGAACGCATCACGGATGCTCTCGAAAAGACATTAAGTGTGGATTACGACAAGAACCGCTTGGAGCAGGAATTGATCTATTACATTGAGAAACTGGATGTCAATGAAGAAAAACAACGCCTTAGCAACCATCTGAAATATTTCATCAGCACAATGGAAAGCGGTAACGGACAAGGTAAGAAACTTGGTTTTATCGCCCAGGAAATGGGTCGGGAAATCAATACGTTAGGTAGCAAGTCCAATCATGCCGAAATGCAGAAAATCGTTGTTCAGATGAAAGATGAGTTGGAGCAGATTAAGGAGCAGGTGTTGAACGTGATGTAATTTATTCACAATAAATTCATTTACGATAATTCATTTACGATTAGACGATTTACGATGTACGATTGAAGTTAGTATTGCGGAATAATAGTGTACACATTTGGATATTTATAAATTCAAAAAATAATATCAATCGTACATCGTAAATCGTCTAATCGTAAATAACTTAATGTCAAATAAACTTTAATAATGACCGGTAAACTAATTATTTTCTCTGCCCCGTCAGGTTCGGGCAAATCTACTATTATCAATTATCTGCTGACGCAGAATTTGAATCTTGCATTTTCTATTTCTGCTACCAGCCGTCCTCCGCGTGGTACGGAGCAGCACGGAGTGGAATATTTCTTTCTTACGCCGGAGGAATTCCGTTGTCGCATTGAGAACAACGAATTTTTGGAGTATGAGGAAGTATATAAGGACCGTTATTACGGAACGTTGAAGGCACAAGTGGAAAAGCAACTGGAAGCAGGTCAGAATGTAGTGTTTGACGTTGATGTGGTAGGTGGATGTAATATCAAGAAGTTTTATGGTGACCGTGCGTTGTCAGTGTTCATTCAACCGCCTTCGGTGGAAGAATTACGTTGCCGGTTAGAAGGGCGCGGAACGGATGCCCCGGAAATCATTGAAAGCCGTATTGCTAAGGCGGAATATGAATTGGGCTTTGCTCCGCAATTCGATTGTGTGATTGTCAATGACGATTTGGAAGCAGCGAAGGCAGAAGCGTTGAAAGTAATCAAAGAGTTTTTAGCCGAAGAATAAGACTTGAGAATGTACAAGAAGAATTGTAACACCCGAAAATGGATGTATCTGTGTGCCGTCACCGGTGTGATGAATCTTCTTGCTTTTATTGTATGCCTTTATTTTCAACAATGGTTCATAAGCGGCATTGCGCTACTTCTCACAATCAGACAAGCTATTGTTTTACCGAAGTGGAGAAAGAAAATAAAGCAAGAAAGAATAGCGGAAAATGAATCAAGTTAAAACAAGAAAAACCGGAATCTTCAGCGGGTCATTCAATCCGATTCATATCGGGCATCTCGCTTTAGCCAATTACCTTTGTGAGTATGAAGGGTTGGATGAAATATGGTTTATGGTAAGTCCGCAGAATCCTTTGAAAACGAAGGTAGAGTTATGGAGCGACGAGCTTCGTCTTCAATTAGTGGAGTTATCCATCAGTGATTATCCTCGTTTTCGAGCTTCAGACTTTGAATTTCATTTGCCCCGTCCTTCGTATAGCGTATATACACTGGAAAAACTTCGTGAAACGTATCCTAACCGGGAATTTTATTTCATTATCGGTTCCGATAATTGGGAACGTTTTGGACGCTGGTATCAGTCCGAACGCATCATTAAAGAGAATCAACTCCTCATTTATCCTCGTCCCGGCTTTCCGGTAAAAGAAGAGGAATTGCCGGAAACCGTGCGTCTCGTTCATTCCCCTGTTTTTGAAATCAGTTCCACTTTTATTCGGGAAGCCTTGAGTGCAGGGAAAGATATTCGTTACTTCCTGCATCCGAGAGCTTGGGAGGCTATTAAGAAAGATAATATACGCCTTTGAATATATTATAATATGTGTCCGGCAGAATATAACGGATAATTTGTCAGCCACTCTTGTTCCCGATAATCTGACATGGAAAAACGGATGCCATGTAGTTCTGGATTCTTTTCAACAAAAGAACGCAGACTTTTCGACTGTAAATTTTCTTCAGCTTTCACTTCGACCGGAATAATACAGATTTCTTTTTGCAAAGGAAATCCAATTCTCCTTTGGAAGTATCTGAAGACCAGTAATAGATATTCAAGCCTTTCACTGATTTCAGTTGTTGTAACACATATTGTTCGGTAATTGCTCCTTTATAATCGGTAAATAAAACATTGCCTTCCAATAATGCTTGTGGGGGGAGTCCGCTCATTGCTCCCATTAATCCGGTGTCTAGCATAAACAGTTTGAATGCGGAAAAATCTTCGTAGGCCGATAAAGGTATTCCACCTTTCTTTACCCGGTTTACTTTATAAATAAGACCGGCATCTATCAGCCATTCTATGGCCAGTTCAAAATCCTTGGCTCTTGCTCCTTCTTTTATAACTCCATAAATGAATTTGCGATTTTCTTTAGCCAGTTGTGCAGGAACCGAACGCCACACCATACGAATCCCGGGACTTCGGCAATAGGAGCATGTTTGGAAAAATCACGGTCATAAGAATCCAGTATGTTTTGTTGCAACTGGCGGACTTCGGCATAGTCTTTATGCTCAATAAATGCATTGACTACTTCGGGCATTCCTCCTACGAAATAGTACTGTTTAAGGAAGTCGGTGAATTTAGAACGGAAGGTAGAAATGAGGTTCCAATCTTGCTTTGCAAGCAAGCTGACAAAAGACTCTTGTCCGATAGCTTCTAAAAACTCGGAAAAAGAAAGTGGATATAGGTCTATAAAATCGACTTTTCCCACCGGGAAAGAGTCATTTTGATGCATAGCGATGCCCAGTAAAGAACCAGCTGCAATAACATGATACTGTGGCGCTTTCTCCAGGAAATATTTCATGGCTGTCAAGCCGCGTGGGGCTTCCTGAAGTTCGTCAAAAAGAATTAAGGTATCTGTATCTACTACTTTTCCGGTTACTAACTGGATAGCCATCAAAATACGTTCGATATCAAAATCTTTTTGAAAAACCTCTTTCATCACTTCATTGTCTTCGAAGTTGATGTAGGCAAACTGTTTGTAAGCAGTAGCCGCAAACTCTTTCATAAGCCATGTCTTTCCTACCTGACGGGCTCCGCGAATAATCAAAGGCTTTCGTGTAGACTTTTCTTTCCAATCGTACAATTGTTGCATTGCATTTCTTCTCATACTTCTTTCTTTTATTGTCAGCTACTTATAGGTACAAATGTAAGCACTAAAAAGGATAATAACAAAAAGTCGTACCCTAAAAGTGTGGCATTTAACAAAAAGTTATACCCTAAAAGTGTGGCATGTTACAGAAAGTCGTATCAGAAAAGTGTGTGATGTTGCTATTTTTGTTTGTTATTGTACCAAGTCACGATACCTTACTCCGTCAATCGATGAAGAGTAATGACGATGATTTCTGCCGGAGCACCGACACGGATAGGTAACTTTGAAGTTCCTATTCCGTTTGTTATAATCAAAGGAATTTTTGCTGTATTATATGCCAGTCCGGTGATAAAACGATTGCCGTAGTGTGAGTTCAGTGCCGGGGCGACTCCGAATACACGGACTTGTCCCCCGTGTGTATGTCCTGCGAGAGCGAGGTCTGTATTGGCTACTGAAACATCTTCTATGTAATCCGGCGTATGAACTAGTAAGATGACAAAATCTTTGGGAGAGAGTGCCAAAGTGGGTGATACTCCGTTGCGCCCCAGATCGAAAGGATTGCGCACTCCGGCGATAATAATCTGCTGGCCGTCTTTACGCAGCGTGTCCACTTCGTGTTCTAACGGACGCATTCCGTAATGTTTCATTGTGTTCACAATATCGTCGTGGCAACGTTCGTAATCATTATTACCCATCACTCCATAGGTTCCCATTGGTGTCTTTACACGTGCAAGTGCGGAAAACAAAGGTTCTACATATTCGCAACCTTCCTGATAATCACCACCCATCAAAAGAACATCTGCTTTTTGGGCAATCAATAAGCGGACAAGGTCGTTCAATCCTTTCTCTTTCAGCAGGCTTTTGTAATGTAAATCGGAAATGAAAGCGATGCGGAAACCTTCAAAAGCTTCAGGTACATCGCGGTGGGTGAAGTCGTATTTTACTACACGGTCCACTCCTGTATAAACAGATGACACATCTACGCTGGAAGAGGTTATTTGGGTTCCACGGAGCATCCGGTCGGATTCGTACGCGTCGGTATCAGTCTCCTTTTTCTTTGTATGTTGCTTTTTGTTTTTAGAAACAGCCAGTGCTTTGAGTTTCGAGTGGTCGGGAGCGAACAGTCCGGCAATGGCGTTAGTCGTATCCGGATAAATGGAATCAGTATGTAAGACAGGGTGCGGCAAGCTAGTCACCATATTCTTTTTCGACTTGCAGGAAACAAGCAAAAGCAATGCCAACAGGATAACAGGGTAGATTGTTTTCTTCGTCAGTGGATAAATCGTTTTCTTCATCAATGGGATATTTATTTTCTTCATCAATGGGGTATTTATTCTTTTCATCAATAGGGTATTTATTTTCTCCATCACAGGAGCATTTATTTTCTTCATCTTCTCTTAGTTTGAAGTTTTCTAGGGTGCAAAGATACGAAAAATCATGTATCTTTGTCCGTCAAAACTCTTTATAATATATTAAAGTATGGAAGAAGTAAAGCGTAACTCGCTACAAGCATGGATATTAGCTGCACGTCCCAAAACTCTTACAGGAGCCGTTACCCCTGTTCTGATAGGTACAGCTCTCGCTGCGATGGACGGGCATTTTCACTGGTTGCCGGCACTGATCTGCTGTCTGTTCGCAAGTCTGATGCAAATTGCCGCTAATTTCATCAATGACCTTTTCGACTTCCTCAAAGGGACAGATCGGGAAGATCGCCTGGGACCCGAACGTGCTTGTGCACAGGGATGGATTTCTCCGCAAGCGATGAAAACCGGGATTATTATTACGGTTGCTCTTGCCTGTCTTATCGGTTGCACATTACTTTTCTTTGCCGGATGGGAACTGATTGTCGTAGGAGTGTTTTGTGTATTATTCGCCTTTCTTTATACCACCGGGCCTTATCCTCTTTCTTACAACGGCTGGGGAGATGTACTGGTGATTGTTTTCTTTGGATTTGTGCCTGTTGGCGGAACATATTACGTGCAAGCGCTAACATGGACGCCGGATGTCACTATCGCCTCTCTGATTTGTGGACTATTGATTGATACGCTACTGGTAGTCAATAACTACCGTGACCGGGAAGCGGATGCGCGCAGTGGAAAAAGAACGGTAATCGTTCGTTTCGGTGAGAAGTTCGGCCGCTATTTTTATTTGATGCTGGGTGTTACAGCTTCTTTTCTCTGTCTGTGTTTCCTTCGTGAAGGTCATTTTTTAGCCGCTCTTCTTCCGCAACTCTATTTGATTCCTCATTTCCTCACCTGGAAACGGATGGTGAAAATATATAGTGGTAAAAAATTAAACAGCATATTAGGCGAGACTTCGCGTAATATGCTGTTTATGGGTGTTCTTATTGCAATAGGAATGTTGGTAAGTTGAAAATCATTTCCCATACATCTTTTCGTAGTAACCCTGATAATCTCCGCTAGTAACTTCTTCCACCCAAGCCTGGTTGGCCAAGTACCATTCGATTGTCTTTACGATACCGACTTCGAATTTTGTTTCAGGATACCATCCTAAAGCATTTGTAATCTTTGTAGGATCGATGGCGTAACGTTGGTCATGCCCCAGACGGTCTTTAACAAACGTAATCAGATCTTCGTTGATCCAGTCGATCGAAATATTTCCGTTTTCGTCTTTCACCTTCTTTTTGAGAACCTGGCGATATTCGGGATTCTCTGCCATCAGACGGTGGATAGTTGAAATAGTCAGTTTTACGATTTCGAGGTTTGTCTTCTCGTTATGTCCGCCAACGTTGTACACTTCTCCGTCTTTACCTTCACGTACAACGAGATCAATCGCTTTGCAGTGATCTTCTACATAAAGCCAGTCGCGTACATTACTGCCGTCACCGTAGACGGGGAGATGTTTTCCTTCGAGGATATTCTTGATAATCAACGGAATCAATTTCTCCGGGAAATGGTACGGACCATAGTTGTTTGAGCAGCGGGTAATTGTTACCGGCATTTTATAAGTATCATGGTAAGCCATCACTACCATGTCTGCGCTAGTCTTAGAAGCACTGTACGGGCTGTGAGGACAAAGCGGGGTTGTTTCTGTGAAATACCCTTCGGCTCCTAGTGAACCATACACTTCGTCGGTGGATACCTGATGATAGCGTACACCTTTTCTCCAGGTAGGGTATCCTTGTTCATCTTTTCCCATTACCCATGCGCGGCGTGCACAATCCAATAAGTTCTGTGTTCCGAGAATGTTGGTAATCAGAAACAGTTGCGGATTTTCAATGCTGCGGTCAACGTGACTTTCGGCAGCGAAATTCACCACATAATCAAAACGATACTCAGCAAAAAGACCGTCTACCACATCACGGCTACAAATGTCTCCTTTGATAAAGACGCAGCGTTCGTTGTCGATGTCTTTGGCAATCGTTCCTAAGTTACCTGCATACGTCAGAGCATCCAATATCACGACTTTGATGTCGTTATGTTTGGTCAAGATGTATTTGATGTAATTTGCCCCGATAAATCCTGCGGCACCGGTCACTAGATAAGTTTTCATATTTTATTCTATTATGTTGATTTTAGGATTGTTTTGCCAATTCGATAAGATACTTTCCGTACTCGGTCTTTTCGAGTTGTTGACCTAACAGAAGCAATTGCTCCGTCGGAATCCATCCCTGACGCCAGGCGATTTCTTCAATACAGCTGACGTAGAAACCTTGCCGGTTCTGAATAGTAGCCACGAAGTTGGATGCTTCCAGCAGACTGTCGCAGTTACCCGTATCCAGCCATGCGAATCCGCGGCCGAAGAGTTCCACTTTCAATGTGCCTTCTTCCAGATACAGGCGATTCAGGTCTGTAATCTCATATTCTCCACGTGCTGAAGGACGAAGAGCTGCTGCTTTTTCCGTCACACTGGCATCATAGAAATAGAGTCCGGGAACAGCGTAGTTACTTTTCGGCACTTCCGGTTTTTCTTTCAGTGAAATAACTTTCCCTTGTTCGTTAAATTCCACTACACCGTATGCGCGCGGGTCTTTTACATAGTAGCCGAAGATGCAGGCACCTTTTTCTATATTGGCAGCCCGGCGGAGCATGGCAGAGAAGCCTTGTCCGTAAAACATATTATCCCCAAGAATCAGACAGCCCGGTTCACCGTTCAGGAAATCGGCTCCCAATACGAAAGCCTGTGCCAGTCCGTTAGGTTGTTCCTGTATTTTATAGGAGAAAGACATACCCAGCTCCTCACCCGTTCCCAGCAAATCCCGGAACATAGGCAAGTCACGTGGAGTCGAAATAATCAACACTTCGCGTATTCCTGCCAACATCAGTGTCGACAATGGATAGTAAATCATCGGCTTGTCATACACAGGCATGATTTGTTTGGAAATCGCTTTGGAAAGCGGATAAAGTCGGGTGGCACTACCACCGGCCAGAATAATTCCTTTCATGTTCGTCTGAGTTATTCATTAACAGTGTGCAAAGGTCGGAAAGAATTCCGACGTGGCAAAATTTTAAAATAATTTTTCAGTCAGGCGGGGACATTTATTTTATTTGTCCGCCAGTTCGATAACTTCCAAGTCTTGAAACGCCCCTTGATTGATAACAAAACGCACCAAAGTCCGCACCTTATGGAAACCAGACATACCTGCAGCTCCCGGATTGATATGTAACATATCCAGCGTTTTATCATACTTCACCTTTAATATATGCGAATGTCCGCTGATAAAAAGCTTGGGCGGTCGCGTCATCAGACTACCGATGATGGAAGGATCGTACTTTCCCGGATAACCGCCGATATGTTTTATCAGTACTTCCGCACCATCCACCGTGAAACGATTTATTTGAGGATACAGTTTTCTGATTTCCTGTCCGTCAATGTTTCCGTACACCGCCCGGAATGGACGGAATGCGGCTAACTTTTCCGCTACTTCCAGTGAACCGATGTCTCCGGCGTGCCAGATTTCGTCGCACGGTTCAAAATATTCCAGGTATTTCTCATCCCAGTAAGCGTGAGTATCAGATAATAATCCAATTCTTGTCATAAAATTCTTTGTTTAATCCCACAAAGATACTATATTTGGAAAAATCTTAAAGCACATGGAAAGCAAATATAATTATTTCAAGCGAGATATAAGTTGGCTCTCATTCAATTACCGCGTATTGTTGGAGGCTCTGGACGAGCGTCTGCCGCTTTACGAACGTATCAACTTCATCTCTATCTACTCTTCCAACCTCGAAGAGTTTTACAAAATCCGTGTAGCCGACCATAAAGCTGTTGCTTCCGGCGCTACGGAAAGCGATGAAGAAACCGTACAGTCAGCCCGCGAACTGGTAGAGGAAATAAATAAAGAAGTCACCCGCCAGCTGGATGACCGTGTACGCATCTATGAACAAAAAATACTGCCTGCCCTGCGCAAAAATCATATTATCTTTTATCAGGACAATCATGTAGAACCATTCCACCAACAGTTTGTCAAAGACTTTTTCCGGGAGGAAATCTTTCCCTACCTGCAACCTGTGCCTGTATCCAAAGATAAAATTGTCTCCTTCCTGCGGGATAATCGCCTTTACCTGGCAATACGAGTCTATCCGAAGAAAGAAGAAAAAAACAAAGGAGAAGAAACTAAAGAAAATATAGAAAAATATACCGGAGAGTGCATAAATGAAAGAAATGACGGAGAAGGTATAAAAGTAGGTATGGAAGCAGCAAGGCCAAATGTAACAGACTTCCGACAACCCCTTTACTTTGTGATGAAACAACCCTACGCCAAAGTGCCCCGCTTCATCGAACTTCCGTCTCGCGAGAAAAATCATTATTTGATGTTTACCGAAGACATCATCAAGGCAAACCTCAACCTGATCTTCCCCGGCTACGATGTCGACTCCAGTTACTGCATCAAAATTTCCCGTGATGCTGATATATTGATTGACGACACCGCCAGCAGTGCCGACCTCGTCGCCCAACTTAAGAAGAAAGTGAAGAAACGCAAGATCGGTGACGTCTGCCGTTTCGTCTACGACCGTGCTATGCCTTCTGAATTCCTGGACTTCCTTGTGGATGCCTTCCGTATTCAGCGTGACGAACTTGTCCCCGGTGATAAGCATTTGAACCTCGAAGACCTGCGTCATCTTCCCAACCCGAACAAATCCCTTCATAGCCTCGAAAAACCGAAGCCGATGAAGCTGACCGTCCTCGATGAGAAAGAATCCATTTTCAATTACGTCGCCAAAAAGGACCTATTATTATATTACCCTTATCACTCTTTCGAGCACTTTATCCACTTCCTGTATGAAGCCGTGCACAACCCGGAAACCCGTGAAATCATGGTAACTCAATACCGCGTAGCGGAAAACTCCGCCGTCATCAACACCCTGATAGCCGCCGCCCAAAACGGCAAGAAAGTCACCGTATTTGTGGAACTGAAAGCCCGCTTTGATGAAGAAAACAACCTTGCCACCGCCGAAATGATGCAAGCCGCCGGTATCAAGATAATCTACAGCATCCCTGGTTTGAAAGTGCACGCCAAAGTAGCCTTGATCCGTCGTCGCGGATTAAACGGTGAGAAAATCCCCAGCTACGCCTACATCAGCACCGGCAACTTTAACGAAAAAACCGCCACCCTTTACGCCGATTGCGGTCTTTTCACCTGTCGCAAAGAAATAGTGGCCGACCTCTATAACCTCTTCCGTACCCTGCAAGGAAAAGAAGACCCGAAGTTCACCACCCTTTTGGTAGCCCGTTTCAACCTCATCCCTGAATTGAACCGCCTGATCGACCGCGAAATATCCCTCGCAGACGAAGGCAAGCAAGGACGCATCATTCTAAAAATGAACGCCCTCCAAGACCCTACCATGATAGACCGCCTCTACGAAGCCTCCGAACACGGTGTACAAATCGACCTTATCGTCCGTGGTATCTGCTGCCTCATCCCCGGACAGTCATACAGTCGTAATATCCGTGTCACCCGTATTGTGGATAGCTTCCTCGAACACGCCCGCATCTGGTACTTCGGCAACGACGGCACCCCCAAAGTATTCATAGGCTCTCCCGACTGGATGCGCCGTAACCTCTACCGCCGCATCGAAGCCATCACCCCCGTTCTTGCCCCCGACCTGCGTGACAGCCTGATCGAAATGCTTAATATCCAGCTTGCCGACAACCAAAAAGCCTGCTGGGTAGATGATAAGTTGCAAAACATATTCAAAAAAAGAACACCCGGCACCCCTACCGTCCGAGCCCAATACACCTTCTACGACTGGCTAAACAAAACTAACAGCTAACATCAAATCCTTTCCGCAGCAACTATGCTGCGGAAAACACATCATTGCAACCATACCCCAGCCCCCCCCATCGTACATACGATCACAATGACCTGCACCCCGCATGGTTTCCCGGCCTACTTTTTTCTCCGTCAAGCGAGCGCCCGTAACGTAGCGTCAAGAAGGGCAGACTGTTTGAGCGTAGCGAGTTTCTGCCCTTTAGCGAAGTGAAGGAAGCGAGTAGGAGAAAAAAGTCAGCCTTGAATTTTTCTTTGCTTCTTTCTTTTGTTTCAAGACAAAAGAAAGATGATTGTAATACAATTGTAACATGTATGACACCTCCCTGCAACGTCAAATCCCGTCCTTTGCAACTGGAAACAACATACACATATTATTTATGGAGACTATTTATTTATGCATTATCATCTTCCTCTTCGTCCTTGCCGTCTTCGATTTGATAGTCGGAGTCAGCAATGACGCAGTCAACTTCTTAAACTCCGCGGTAGGTGCCAAAGCCGCTTCGTTTAAAACCATCCTTTTCATAGCCGGCGTCGGCATATTTATTGGCGCCTCCCTATCCAATGGCATGATGGACATAGCCCGGCACGGCATCTACCAGCCCGAGCACTTCTACTTTGCCGAAATCATGTGCATCCTGTTAGCCGTCATGCTGACCGACGTAGTACTGCTGGACGTATTCAACTCCATGGGTATGCCCACCTCCACCACCGTTTCACTAGTTTTTGAACTACTCGGAGGAACCTTCGCCCTCTCACTTATCAAAGTACATAATAGCGACACTCTCGGTTTGGGCGACCTCATAAACACCGACAAAGCCCTTTCCGTCATCATGGCCATTTTCGTATCCGTCGCCATCGCCTTCTTCTTCGGAATGATCGTACAATGGCTGGCCCGTGTGATATTCACCTTCAACTATACGAAAAAGATGAAATACAGCATTGCCCTCTTCGGAGGTGTAGCCGCTACCGCCATCATCTATTTCATGCTTATCAAAGGACTGAAAGACAGCTCCTTCATGACCCCCGAAAACAAACACTGGATACAAGACAACACATTGATGTTAATCGCCGTCTTCTTCGTGTTCTTCACCGTACTGATGCAAATCCTTCACTGGATGAAAATCAACGTTTTCAAAGTCATTGTATTGATGGGCACCTTCGCCCTCGCCCTCGCTTTTGCCGGTAACGACCTTGTCAACTTCATCGGTGTTCCCCTCGCAGGCTTCTCCTCTTTTATGGACTATACCGCCAACGGAGGAGGAAATCCGAACGGCTTCCTGATGACCTCCCTGCTGGGGCCCGCCAAAACCCCGTGGTATTTCCTTATCGGAGCCGGAGCCGTTATGGTCTACGCCCTTTGTACTTCTAAAAAGGCACACGCCGTAATTAAAACATCCGTCGACCTTTCCCGTCAAGATGAAGGAGAAGAAACATTCGGAAGTACCCCGATTGCCCGTACAGTAGTCCGCATCAGTATGACACTTGCCAACGGAATCTCCCGCATTATGCCAAGTGGCAGCAAAGAATGGTTTGACTCCCGCTTCCGCAAAGACGAAGCTATCATTGCCGACGGAGCAGCTTTCGACCTTGTCCGCGCTTCTGTCAACCTGGTATTAGCGGGTCTGCTCATCGCCTTGGGAACTTCCCTGAAACTTCCTCTTTCTACCACCTACGTAACCTTCATGGTAGCTATGGGTACTTCCTTGGCCGACCGTGCCTGGGGACGTGATTCTGCCGTTTATCGTATTACCGGCGTATTAAGCGTCATCGGTGGCTGGTTCATCACTGCCGGAGCTGCCTTCACTATCTGTTTCTTCGTAGCCCTCGTACTTCATTATGGAGGAAATATCTCTATCATCGCACTCATCGGTATAGCTGTATTCATCCTGATCCGTAGCCAAGTGATGTACAAAAAACGCAAAGCGAAAGAACAAGGTAACGAAACTCTGAAGCAACTTATGCAAGCCACAGACAGCACAGAAGCCCTGCAACTGATGCGTAAGCACACCCGTGAAGAACTTTCCAAAGTGCTGGAATATGCAGAAACCAACTTCGAACTGACCGTCACTTCTTTCCTCCACGAAAATCTTCGAGGACTGCGTCGTGCTATGGGTTCCACAAAATTTGAAAAACAGCTCATCAAACAGATGAAACGTTCCGGCACCGTAGCCATGTGCCGCCTCGACAACAACACCGTACTCGAAAAGGGACTTTATTACTATCAAGGCAACGACTTTGCCAGCGAACTGGTTTACAGTATTTCTCGTCTCTGCGAACCTTGCCTGGAACATACCGACAACAATTTCAACCCGTTGGATGCCATTCAGAAAGGTGAATTCAGCGATGTTGCCGAAGATATTACATATCTGATTCAGCAATGCCGTAAGAAAATGGAAAACAACGAGTACAACAATCTGGAAGAAGAAATCCGCCGTGCCAACGACCTCAACGGACAGCTTTCGCTATTGAAACGTAAGGAACTGCAACGCATCCAAAGCCAATCGGGAAGCATCCGGGTTAGCATGGTATATCTCACGATGGTTCAGGAAGCACAGAACGTAGTCACTTACACCATCAACTTAATGAAAGTAAGCCGTAAATTCCAAATGGAGACTGAAATGCCGTAAAGGCTGGAAACGATAACGTCCTTCACTGGAAAAAACGAATGATAACTCGAAAGAAAAGGACTGCTTGATAAACCCTATTTATATAAGTGAGGGTATGTCAAACAGTCTTTTCTTTTTAGAAAGTGGTTGGATAAAAAAGCTCTGTTCTTTAGCATTTGATTTGATAAAATTGTATATTTATAGTCGGTAAGATATTTGAGACGATTTAAAATGCAATGGTGTAAAAATGAAATGAATGAAATATCAATTAGAAATAACTACTTTACTGGTTCCTGTCAATGTGCATCAGTTGTTTGAGAAATGTGAATGGCCCGAACTAAACAGTTTTGACAAAGAAATGGTTGAGAACTATTTCTCTGATTTGGTAAATGGTATTCAAACCGATGAGGCTTTGGACGATTGGACGCTGACCGTTGTCCTTTATATCGGCACTTATTTGGGAGCCAGCCATATTAGTATCCGGAAACATGGAATCACCGATACGACAACAAAAGAAAAAGTGTTGACGATCGGTATACCTCTCCCTTGCAGTAAAACCGTTCGTTGGGGAGTGAAGAAGAAAGAACGTTTTACCGGTAAAACACCGGATGAAAGCTATAGGAGGAATAACAGGCTGCTTCCCGTCTACTTTGCGAAATATGATACTATGGGAACCTATATTGAAGATAACATCCGGATAGCCCTTTTGAATTTGTTTGAAGTAGGTTTTACCTTGAAAGGATATAAAGTAAAGAAACGGTGATAGTAACTGAATCGTAATCAAACTTCCTTTTCATAGGGATTAAACTTGCTTATCCCGGCAGGAAAATGTATCTTTGTTGGGAAGAAAACTATAACCGCAAGTTCTGATTATAAAACCGGAACTTTTGATTATGTAATCAGAAGTTTCAGTTATAAAACCAGAACTTGCGGTTTTAGTTTGCCCTAAGGGAAAAAGAACTTTTCTTCTAGGGGAGAACAAGTTTTCTACCTATAGCAAGGATGTTTTCTATTAGTAATCAATATTTCAAATAAACTTTAGTACTATGGCAATGTATGTAATGGAAGAAATGCCCGATATTCATGGAACGGGCGAACAAGTACTTTATCCTCGGTTTGCAATGATGGATCAGGTTTCTACCGAGGAGCTGATACGTCAGATAGCATCCAGTAGTGGTTTTAATGTCGGAGATGTGGAAGGCGTAATTACACAAATAGGTATTGAGATGGCACATCAGATGGCAGAAGGCAAGTCTGTGAAGCTGGATGGCATTGGAACATTCTCTCCTTCGTTGGCGTTATGCAAAGATAAAGAGCGTGAAAAGGCCGGAGAAGGCGAAACCCATCGTAACGCACGAAGCATTGTGGTGGGAAACGTGAACTTTCGTGTAGACAGGAAGATGATAAGGCGTATCAATGGAAGATGTCTGCTGGAAAGAGCTCCGTGGAAGTCGCAACGTTCTTCACAGAAGTATACTCCGGAGCAACGGCTATTGGCTGTCAGATATTTGGAGGAACATCCTTTTTTGACAGTCTACGAATACCGGAAGCTGACAGGTCTGCTGCGCACAGCGGCTACCAATGAATTGCGCCAATGGGCGTATACGCCCGGTTCCGGTATCGGGATTGATGGCAGAGGAACACATCGGGTGTATATAAAGAAAACATAATTCATCATATTTGTATGATGATACTTTGAGATTTTGAATTAAGAGCATTGGGGGGAATTGCGGTGAGGGCGCTTTTCTTCAGGGACGTGCTTGAGTGATAACTAAAATTAATAAAAATGGGGAATTTGATTTCATTTATGAAGGAAGTAGCTGAAGGGCTTCGAAAAAGTGGGAATTATGGAACTGCTCATGTTTACAGGAGTAGCATGAATGCTATCATTGCATTTAACGGGAGCAGGAATCTGTCATTCAAGAAAGTGAATCAGGAGTTTCTTAAAAGTTTTGAAACGTATTTGCGGGAAAAGGATTGTAGTTGGAACACGGTTTCAACCTATATGCGTACATTGAGGGCGGTGTACAACCGCGCGGTTGACCGTCGTATGGCATCTTATATACCGCATCATTTCCGGTATGTTTATACAGGAACGCGTGCTGACAGAAAGCGTGCACTGGAAAAGGAGGATATGGAACGATTGATGAAAGAGCTTCCCAAACAAATTCATCAGGGAAGGGAAGAATTACAACGTACGCGCGCGTACTTTTTCTTAATGTTCATGCTTCGTGGTATGCCGTTTGTAGATCTTGCCTATCTTAAAAAGCAGGATATGGTGGGGAATGTGCTTACTTATCGTCGTAGAAAAACCGGGCGGCTTCTAACTGTGACGCTTCTGCCGGAAACTATGAAACTAATAAAAAAGTATATGAACACCGATTCTGCTTCTCCTTATCTTTTTCCCATACTGACTGGCGGAGAGAGTACCGAAGCTACCTACAGGGAATATCAGATAGCTTTGCGTAATTTTAACTATCAGCTTCTGTTGCTGAAACAAGTACTTGCATTGACTTCTGATTTAAGCTCATATACGGCTCGGCATACTTGGGCTACAATGGCATATTATTGCGAGATACATCCAGGCATTATTTCAGAGGCGATGGGACATTCATCCATTATCGTCACAGAGACTTATCTAAAACCTTTTAAGAATAAGAAAATAGATGAAGCGAATGTGACGATTCTATCTTCGCTGAAAAGGAGCTATGTTTGTGGCAAGTAGCTGATTGATAGTGCTGTTACTTTGTAGGTAACGGGAAGAAAAGACGCTGCAAATATGAGCATATTTCTTAAAACATCCAAACAAAATCGTACATTTTTTCTAATAAACTACTCAAAATAGGAATAAACACAGAAGAACACGTGGATTCTTTGTCTTAGAGCTTTGTTAACGTCTAAATTTTGCAATAGATTTCCCGCCCCTCTACTTTTTCTCATAAGCAGGGGTAAGAAGATTCGTCATATATCGTATTATTTTCTAGTATAGACTACTCTAAAAGAGCAGGCACAAGGTTTTTCCCGTTACCTACAAAGTAACGGGAAGAGGGTGAAGCGAAATAAATCATGAATTAGTACAAACAAATTTTTTATTTATTAATTGTATAACATTTAATTTACTTTTATGAGAAAATGGACGTATTTAGTCGCAACCTTGCTCATGGCAGGTACGACGGCGACATTCACGGGATGTATTGATACCGATGAACCGGAAGGCATTGCAGAACTTAGGGGAGCAAAGTCTGATTTTATCAAAGCTCAAGCTGCAGTTGAGCTTGTAGAGGCTGAATTGAGAAAAGCACAGGTTGCGGAGCAAGAGTTAGTTAATGCAGGTTTGGCACTTCAGAATAAATCTGCAGAAATTGATTTGCAGTTGCATGAACTGGATATTCAGTTGAAGCAACTCCTGATTGAAAAGGAAGAAGCTGCTACTGCACAAGCAAAAGCAGAAGCGGAAGCTGCCATTGCAAAAGCGGAAGCTGACAAAACTAAGTGGGAAAATGAAAAGGCATTGATTGTTGAGCAGTATAAGGAAAAAATGCTTCTTGCCGAAACTGCCACTGCTAAAGCACAGGAAGCTTACAAACAAGCTATGGAACAGATTGAAGCTTCCAAGTTGTTGCTGACAGATGAAGAACAATTACGTTTAAATGTTGTAGAGGCAAAAGTTGCTTATGCTAAGATAGCTATGGATAAGGCTATGTATGGATATTCAACGACAGAAGTTGAGACTGAACAAAGACTTGTATCTAAATCAACAAGTTCACAGACAAGTGTTGGCGAAGGAGCTGGAACAACAACTACTACTGGTACTGATGAAAAGTATATTACATATTATGTAATTACACAAAATCCGGATAATGCAAATAACGGATATGCAGAAGGCAGCTTGAAGAAACTTCAGGAACAGTTGGCGGACTATCCTAATTGGGTAGCTGATGGAAACATCGAGGCTAAATTGAAGAATGCTGTGGAAATCGCTGAATCCAATTTGAATATAGCACAAAAAACAGCTGATGGATATAAGGCTATTTTGGATAATGAATATACTACATTAGCTGATTGGGAAACAGAGGTTAAAAAGCTGAAGGATGAAATGGCAACATTGGATGTTCAGAAACGACAATATGAACTTAAAAAAGAAGAATTAAAAGTTGCTAATCCTAACTTAGAAAAGAACAAAACTACTGCAGAGAAAAAATTAGCCGATGCTACGGGTGCTCTTGATAAAGTTAATACTACTACTAATGTAGCTTCTGCTTATTCTAAGAAAGCAGATCAGAGCATTCTTAAAGGCTTGAATGATGCTTTTGATGGTATTTCTGGTGGAGTAGCTGGCTATAATAAATCAACAGGTGAATTCAGCTATGCAAAAACTGTACTAGTTACTAAGGCGCAAGAACAGATTGATGGCTGGAATAAGCTTATTGATGCAGCTACTCAAGGGATTGATTTAGAAGATCTTGCATGGTCTAAACTTGAAGTCGTGAAAGCAGATGCTGAAGCAACAAAAGCGAATGAAACTTACGATGCTGACTATAAGGCGTGGGAGAAAGCTCGCGATAAATATATTGAAGTTGAAGCTATTGATATAAATGCTTCAAAAAAAGCTGCCGAAACTGCAATAGCTGCTTATAATAAACTGGGCGATGCTGCTAGAACACAGGATGCTAATATCAGTATATTAGCTACTGCCTTGGCTGAATACTATCAGGATGCTTTGGATAAAGAGCTTAAAAGTACAAAAGCAGAAGCAACAGAGGCTTCTACCAATACTAAAAAAGCAATTTCTGCTTGGATAATAGCCAATCCTTTAGCAAACTTCAAGTCAATTGTAGGGCTAGAATTAAATTTAATAGAATGGACAGCCGGTGCTGTGACAAAAGCTAATAAAATAGAACAAGCTGATGCAAACAAGCTTCTTGAACTTGGAGCATCTGCTGGTGATGTTCCATATGACTCATGGAAAAAAGCTTCAACAAAAGTGTTTGGTGATAACTTTAATCGTGATAATGAACCTAGAAGGGTTGCTGTGTCAGCTGATATGGTTCTTAAGGAAGTTGATGGCAATAGACTGGCAACAGAATTGCAAAATGGTGACTATGGAACTCTTGGTATCTCTATTTATGCTACGGCAGAAGCTGCACGTCTGACAGCTGTGATAAATCAGGCTGATACTTATAAAGCTTTGAAAGCAGAGTTTACTGCTCAAAAAGCTAAAGAACAAACTACGCTGGATAAGAAAAAAACAGAATTGGCTGCAAATGTAACGAAAGCAGAGACTGCTTTGGCTGATGCTAAAACTGCTTATGATAAAATATTTAAGGAAGTAGAGGCAAATATTAAGAAAGTTAGTGAGGATTATGACTATAAAGATGCTATAAAAGATAAGATTGAGTCTACAATTTCTGAATATATTGCTAGCCTTGATGAGTTGGGTGATGATTATAAAGATATGACTTTGGAGGAAATCAAAGAAGCTATTAATGCTGAATATTTAAAAGCTGTTACTAGCCTTCTTGATAAAAAAGCAGCTTTGGCTACTGCTGAAAGAAATTTAGAAAAGTTGGCCGAAGGTACTTATACTGATAATGATTATATCAAGGATACATTTGCAAATATCCAGGAAAAGATCAAAGTAAAACAGGCTGAATATGATGCTGCCAAGGCAGACTATGATGCTGCAAGCGCTCAATTGAAAGCACTTCTTGCTATCTTCTTGAAATAATTCCCTAACTACGTAAAAGTAACAAGATGATAAAAAAACTATGCACATTACTTTTGCTGACCTGTATGACAGCTGCGCCTTCAATGGCGCAGCATTACAGCAGCAGTGATGATGCGTCGTTTGCCCCGAAAAAAGGACAGTGGCAGGTTTCAGTCCTGCTTGGTAGCGGAAAGTTCTTTAACGAGAACACCTCTTATCTGCTTCCTAAGTTCTCCAATGACGGAGGAGTAGTCGGACTTCCCAATGGAGGGAAGGATAACTCCGGCGATCTGAACCGCTATCTGAACATCGGGAGTCTGAATAATAATAGTCTGGTCAATATAGCCGGAATTGAAGGTAAGTATTTCGTGTCTGACAATTGGGATGTAAATTTCCAGTTCAGCATGAACGTCAGCCTCACTCCTAAAAAAGACTATGTAGAAGGAGACAACAGTGTACCTGACATGATTATCCCTGCGCAAAGTTATATCAATGCGCAGATGACCAACAACTGGTATGTATCTGTCGGTTCCAACTACTATTTCAAGACTCGCAACGAACGTATTCATCCATATCTCGGAGGCGCACTCGGCTTCCAGATGGCACGCATTGAAACGACCGAACCATACACCGGAGACACCTACAAGGATAGTGACGACTCGGAAGAACTTCCGTCACAGGTCTATGTTTCCGGAAGTAAAGCCGGTCAGATGTACGGTTTCAAAGTAGCTGCCGTAGCAGGTATTGAGTATAGCATTGCCAAAGGTTTTGTTTTCGGTTTCGAAATGCACCCTCTGGCTTACCGCTATGACTTGATACAGATTTGCCCGAAAGGATTTGATAAATATAACGCCAGTCACCACAATATCAAAATATTTGAAATGCCTGTAGTGAAACTGGGATTCAGATTCTAAGGATGAATGATTATACAAATGTATGAATGAAAAGAGAAAGCCGTTCAGCTGATAGTGCGGACGGCTTTTCTTTTTTAAAGAAGAATGAAGAGCTTAATGAACAGATATGTGAAACTTTTATCTTTTCTTCCGGGAATATGTCTGATAGTGGCTTGCACCGGGCATCAGATAAAAGGTTACGAGATTAACGGCAGTGCACCTTTGCCCGAATTCGAAGGAAAAATGGTTTATATGAAAGATGTTTCGAGCGGGCAGCCGGTAGATAGTGCAGAAATAATCCACGGAAAGTTTGATTTTTCCGATACGGGGACTATTGTGTCGCCCGTAGTAAAAGTGCTTTCTATTCGTGCCAACAAATCGGGACTGGAATACCGCCTCCCTGTTGTCATAGAAAATGGTAGTATCCAAGCCTATATTTCCGATGTGGTTTGCACAGGAGGAACAATGCTGAATGAACGAATGCAGGATTTTCTCATGGCTGTTGATGAATATTCCACAGCCTGCGAGAACAAGCAAACGGAACAGATAAAATTCGGATTTGCGGATTTATTGAAAAAATACATAGAAATCAATGATGACAATGCAGTAGGAGAATATATTCGGACTGCCTATCGTTCATCACTTTGATGCAATCAGATTGCTTTTAAGACTATAAACTAAATTTCCCACATAATAATATCCTCTCCAGATATTTCCTCCATATTTTTATAGAAGGGAATGTTGCATAAGAGAGACAGAAATGCGCCCTTGTGAAAGTCCATATTTCTGTATTGTTATGTTTTGAGGACGTTCCCGTATTTCCCATTCCCTTTTTCCCCCGGGAACGTCCTTTTCAATGACCTTCTGTTGTATATCTCATATAACTTACACTGTATGGAAGAATCTAGTGGATCTGTACTATTGGTAACTTTTCATACAAAGATAGTGTTTTTTACAAATACTTTATATCTTTGCAAAACAATGGCATATGCCGGGATTTAACCATACCACTGAAAATATGAAAACAAAAACTTTATTAGGCTTCTTTCTTCTTTCTGTTATGGCTTTTTGTGTATCAGCCTGTCAAGATGATGCAGAGATTATCTTATTTAGTGGTTCCGAACTGGTTGACGAAACAGGAACTTGTACAAACACTGTTTCTTCTACAGTTTTGTATCTTAACGGATGGGAAGCGGAGAATATCGGGATAGCCAATGGAAAAGGTGGCTACTCTGCACAAAGCTCCGATGAAACAATTGTGACAGCAACAGTCATCGACAACCGATTATGGCTTAGTTCGCATGGTAAAAAAGGGAAAGTAACGGTTACCGTTACTGATAAGGATGGTAATTATGTCACCCTGCCTGTGACTGTTTCTTATGGCGTATTGACATTTATGTGCGTCGACCAACCTGAATTTCAGGTTTCCAGACCCAGTGAAGATATGTTGTCATTGGATTCGGAAAGCGAGTTGCAGGAAAAAGTAAATGTGGCAATGGCTCCTTATTCTTTTATAAATAAAGGAGATATCTGTATTTTGCGGCCGGATGATGTATATCATTTATCTGAAGAAGGAACAGGAGGGAAATTCATTTATAAGACAGAGGATGAGCAAATTCTTGTTGAAGGAACATACCAGATAGAGTGGGCTTCATTGGGTGGAAAACAGAAAAAGGCTTTTGTCTTTACATATATAGATAAAAATAATGTAGAGCAACAACACACGTTTTTTAATTTTAGTCCGTATTTAGGAACTCAAAGTTCTACAAGAGAAAGAGGACCGATTACTACGGCATGGTTGGAGGAGGTATCCGATTCACCTTATCTGGAAGGAGTTTTGCCGGCGGATAGAACAGTTGTATATTGGGTGGATACAGTGATTTCCAGTTTGTCTGCCGAGGATTTATAATCATCTGGAAGGATTTATCGGTTCACATTTGAAATGATTCTCTTCGAAATTAATTTTCTTTTTGTGGCAAATAAAAAGGCACGGGAATGAAAGATTTCCCGTGCCTTCTCTTACTTAGTATTTGATACCTTTACGGTATTGTTATGCGTTCAAAGCCTGTTCGATATCAGCAATGATATCATCCGCATTTTCGATACCTACCGATAGGCGGATCAGGTCCGGACGTACACCGGCTTCCATCAGTTGCTCATCCGTCAACTGGCGGTGAGTATGGCTTGCCGGATGGAGCACGCAACTACGTGCATCGGCTACGTGAGTAACGATAGCGATGAATTCCAGTGAATCCATAAACTTGATAGACACATCACGTCCGCCTTTCAGACCGAAGGAGATGACTCCGCAAGAACCGTTCGGCATATATTTCTGTGCCAGGCTGTAATATTTGTTGTCCGGCAGACCACAATAGTTTACCCAAGCTACTTTCTCATTTTTAGAAAGATATTCGGCCACTTTCTGTGCGTTACGGCAGTGTTGAGGCATACGCAAGTGCAGTGTCTCAAGTCCCAGATTCAATAAGAAAGAGTTTTGCGGGCTTTGGATGCTGCCGAGGTCACGCATCAGTTGCGCGGTTGCTTTGGTGATATAGGCGCCTTTGCCAAATGCTTTCGTGTAAGTCAGCCCGTGGTAAGACTCGTCCGGAGTACAAAGTCCCGGGAATTTTTCTGCGTGAGCATCCCAGTCAAAATTACCGCTATCTACGATACAGCCACCTACGCTTGTAGCGTGTCCGTCCATATATTTGGTAGTAGAATGAACTACGATGTCAGCTCCCCATTCAAACGGGCGACAGTTGATAGGAGTAGGGAAGGTGTTGTCAACAATCAAGGGGACCCCGTGACTGTGTGCGATACGTGCGAACTTTTCAATATCCAGTACTTCCAAAGAAGGATTGGAAATTGTTTCGCCAAACAAAGCCTTTGTATTCGGTTTGAAAGCAGCAGAAATTTCTTCTTCGCTGGCATCCGGATTTACGAAAGTCACATCGATGCCTAGTTTTTTCATCGTCACTCCGAACAGGTTGAACGTACCTCCATAAATAGCGGAAGAACAAACGAAGTGATCTCCTGCCTGGCAGATATTAAAAATGGCATAGAAGTTGGCTGCCTGACCGCTGGAAGTCAGCATAGCGGCTACACCACCTTCAAGAGCGGCGATTTTGGCGGCAACGGCGTCATTCGTTGGATTTTGCAGGCGGGTATAAAAGTAACCACTGTCTTCCAAATCGAACAGGCGGGCCATTTGCTCGCTGGTATCGTATTTGAAAGTTGTACTTTGATAGATGGGCAATACGCGTGGTTCGCCTTTTTTAGGCGTCCATCCAGCCTGTACACACAGGGTTTCCGGTTTGAATTGTTTTGCCATAATGTTATCGGGTTTTAATGTTTTATTTCAAAAAATGTTTTAATGCTGCAAAAGTAGGGAAAATAATTGTATTTTTGCCCTGTTTATGAGTGAAATGATAACTCTTGCGAAGGAGATAGTTAATGTAGTTATGAAAAATAAACTCTATATTCTTTTATTCTTAGCTTTTCTTTTTTCGGGCACAACTCTTTGGGCGCAGCAGAAGGCAACTCCGAAGGCGGGTGAGGGCATCTCTTCTTTTCTGTTGAGGCACAACCGTTCTCCGAAGAAGTATTACGACGATTTTATAGAGTTGAATAAGCAGAAGCTGGGAAAGAATAATGTGCTTAAAGTAGGCGTGACTTATGTTATTCCTCCGGTAAAGAAATCGACAACTACTTCTGCCAAGACTACTCCTGCCAAAAATACGGGTGCCAAGAACACAACTTCCGAAGGCGCCGGGACAAAGCAATCTTCAAAAGCTAAATCGACAAAAATAGGAACCACCATCAATGAGCCTCTGTTTGGAAAGCAACTGGCTAATGTGAAAGTCACTTCCAACCGTCTTGCCGGTGCTTGTTTCTATGTGGTTAGCGGACACGGAGGTCCCGATCCGGGAGCTATTGGAAAAGTGGGTAGATACGAACTGCATGAAGATGAATACGCTTATGATATTGCACTCCGTCTGGCACGTAACCTGATGCAGGAAGGAGCCGAAGTGCATATCATCATTCAAGATGCCAAAGATGGCATTCGTGATGATTCGTATCTGTCGAACAGTAAACGTGAGACTTGTATGGGGGATGCAATTCCTTTAAATCAAGTGCAACGCCTTCAGCAACGTTGTGATAAAATAAATGCCCTTTACCGGAAAGACCGTAAGAATCACTCTTATTGCAGGGCGATTTTTATTCATATCGATAGCCGTAGTAAGGGAAAACAAACGGATGTCTTTTTCTATTATTCGAATAAAAAAGGAGACAGCAAACGATTGGCGAATAATATGAAAGATACGTTTGAGTCAAAATATGATAAGCATCAGCCTAATCGGGGTTTTTCCGGCACAGTGAGCGGGCGCAACTTATACGTGCTTTCCCATACCACTCCCGCTTCCGTTTTTGTGGAGTTGGGCAATATCCAGAATACGTTCGATCAGCGTCGGTTGGTGATAAATTCCAATCGTCAGGCACTCGCAAAATGGCTGATGGAAGGCTTCCTGAAAGATTACAAGGAGAAGAAATAACATTTTTGCTTCTCCTTTCGTGAACAAAATAAAAATCTGAATGTTTTATATATGCAAATCGCCTGATGGCTACTTGTAGGTATGCGAATATATATAGGCTAGTGAATATGCCTCCCCGGCATAACAGGAAGATTGCATAGTAGTTTTGTCGTGTTTTATTTTGTGTTTGTGTTGTGACGGTGCTGCGATGTGAATCGGGGTGCCGTTTTTTTTCGTTTCTCTTGAATTCGTTAAGAGCACGTTATTTCATTTTCTTCTCATTTTATGATATAAAATCTTCTCAATTCAATGAACAAAATCCGGAAGTGTATGTTATTTATTGTGCAAATCGCCTGATAAAGCTTCTTGTGTGTATGCGAATATAGATAAGTCAAGCAAGGTATGCCTCCCCGGCATGACAGGAAGATTGCATAGTAGTTTTGTCGTGTTTTATTTTGTGTTTGTGTTGTGACGGTGCTGCGATGTGAATCGAGGTGCCGTTTTTTTTGTGTATATAAAAGACTTACTCATAAAAAGAGGGCTTACAAAGATTCTAAAGTATATCGTAGAATCTATGTAAGCCCGTCTTGATGGGAGGGTGCTTTATGCACACCTTATCTAGTTGTTATAAAGGCATATTACCGTGCTTCTTGGGCGGATTTGTCTGCATTTTGTTTTCCGTCATTTCTAGTGCCTGAATCAGACGTTTGCGAGTCTGTCTCGGATAAATGATTTCGTCAATATATCCCAGTTCGGCAGCTTGATACGGAGTAGCAAACTTTTCTTTGTAGGCTTCCAGTTCCTTAGCCTTTGTTGCTTCGTCAGCTTTGCGGAACAGGATATTGATTGCACCGTCTGCACCCATCACTGCAATTTCTGCGCTGGGATATGCGAAGTTCACATCAGCTCCTGTCTGCTTGGAGTTCATTACGATATAAGCGCCGCCGTAAGCTTTGCGGGTAATAACAGTCAGTTTGGGAACAGTAGCTTCTGCGAACGCATAAACTATTTTTGCGCCGTGACGGATGATACCGTTGTTCTCCTGCGTATATCCCGGAAGGAATCCCGGAACATCTTCGAATGTAATCAACGGAATATTGAAACAGTCGCAAAAACGGATAAAACGACTTGCTTTGTCGCTGGCGTCGATGTCAAGAACGCCGGCAAGATAAGCCGGCTGATTGGCTACGATACCTACCGAACGACCTGCCATGCGGGCAAAGCCGATGATGATATTCTTTGCAAAGTTCGGCATGACTTCGAAGAAATAACCGTTGTCTATCACGCGTTCGATAATGTCTTTCATATCATATGGTACGTTCGGATCTGCCGGAACGATTGTATCCAGAAAAGCGTCTTCGCGGTTGGTTTCGTCGGCGCAAGGTTGTTTCCTGGCTTCATCCATATTATTCTGCGGTAAGAAAGACAACAGTTCGCGGATACTCATCAACAGTTCTTCTTCGGAGTTGCACATAAAATGCGTCACACCGCTCTTGCTGCTATGTGTCATTGCGCCACCCAGCTCTTCTTTGCTTACTTCTTCATGAATCACGGTTTTTACTACATCGGGACCAGTCACGAACATGTGACTTTTCTTTCACCATAAAGATGAAATCGGTAAGGGCAGGAGAGTAGCAAGCACCTCCGGCACAAGGACCCGGATGGCCGAAATCTGTGGAATCACACCGCTGGCCATTGTGTTCTGATAGAAAATATCCGCATAACCGGAAAGGCTTTCGATACCTTCCTGAATACGTGCGCCGCCTGAATCATTCAAAGCGATAATCGGGGCACCGTTCTTCAACGCAAGTTGTTGTACTTTCACAATCTTTTTGGCATTGGAAGCAGACAGTGAGCCGCCATATACGGTAAAGTCATAAGCGTAAACAAATACTTGGCGACCGTCTACCTTTCCGTAACCTGAAACGATACCGTCTCCCGGAATTTTGTTTTTATCCATGCCATAGTTCGTACAACGGTGAACCATCAACTTATCCAGTTCAACGAAAGTACCTTTATCGAGCAACATCTCAATACGTTCGCGAGCAGTCATTTTGCCGCTTTCGTGTTGCTTCTCTATTTTATCAACGCCTCCACCAAGAGAAGCGATGCGGTCACGTTCCTCGAACGTGGCGTATGCTTTGTTCATTTCTTCCATAATGCAATCCGTTCTTATATTATGCAATCGGTTCTAATGTTATTAATGTCTGGTCGCCGGTTATGTTATCACCTTCCTGAACCAGAATTTCTTTAATGCGGCAGTCTGAAGTCACTTTGTAGTTACTCTGCATCTTCATGGCTTCGATAACGATAGCGGTGTCTCCCGCCTTCATTTCCTGGCCGACTGCAACAGGTATTTTCACTACTTTGCCCGGCATCGGAGAAATGATACAGTCATTCTGTTCTTCTTCCCCTTTCTTGCGCATACGCAGATATTTTGCTTGGCTGTCCACTATTTCTACATTGAAACTGCTATAATGCGTATTCACTTTATAGCTTTTTCCGTTATCACGGCGAATCAGCTGTGCGTTCGAACTGCGTCCGTCCATCAAGATGTTGCAAGTACCGTTTTCTGCCATCACTACGTCTGCTTCAAACGTTTTTCCATCAATGGTGAGCACTACCTTGTTATCTTCCTTGCTGACCAGTTCTACTTCGGCCACACGGTTTCCTATATGAATTTCCATAATTGAATTCTCTTTGTTAAAATTTAGATTCTCAACACACCCTTATGCAATCCGAACTCTTTCCACTTGCTGATAGGGCGGTTGTCGGCAGCCATACCGCTGTTGTTCTCTTCGAGATTCATCAAATAGTCTATATAAGCAGCGATCAGGGCAATATTTTCGGAATATTCGCTGGTGCGCGTAATCCGTTGTTGCAGAAACTCGCTGTTCTTGGCGATGAATCCTGTGTCATAATGACCTTCTACAAAATCGGGAGTATCCATGATGGCACGCAGATAACTGATGTTGTTTTTCACTCCGGTCAATTTATATTCGTGGAGAACACGACGCATCCGCTCAATCGCATATTCGCGATTGGTAGCCCACACAATCAGTTTACCGATCATCGGGTCATAGTAGATCGGAATTTCATATCCTTCATATACATAACTGTCAATACGCACACCGATACTGTTCGGCTCTGTAATTTGTTTGATGATACCCGGACTTGGCATGAAATTCATTTCAGTGTCTTCGGCACAGATACGACATTCGATAGCGTGCCCGCGTTGCCGGATATTCTCTTGTTTCAGTTGAAGCACTTGTCCGTCAGCAACTTTAATTTGCTCTTTTACCAAATCTACTCCAATCACTTCTTCCGTAATCGGATGTTCCACCTGCAAGCGGGTGTTCATCTCAAGGAAATAATAGTTGCGGTGTTTATCAACAAGGAATTCGATAGTACCCGCACCGATGTAGTTCACAGCTTTAGCCGCCGCTACCGCTTTTTCACCCATGTCTTTCGCAGTTCGGGGTGACGAAAACCGAAGGAGTCTCTTCCACGATTTTCTGGTTACGGCGTTGCACGGAACATTCGCGTTCGCACAGATGAATGACGTTTCCATGCTTGTCACCAAGAATCTGGAACTCGATGTGATGAGGCTCTTCAACGAACTTCTCCAGGTAAACCGTGTCGTCGCCAAAGGAAGACAATGATTCGCTCTTGGCAGTGGTATATGCTTCTTCCACTTCTTCGGCACTGTGGATGAGGCGCATACCCTTTCCACCACCGCCCATAGAGGCCTTCAGCATCACCGGATAGCCAATTTTATTGCAAAGCTCTACGGCTTCTTCTACGCTTTTCAGGTTGTCTTGTGTGCCGGGAACTACGGGTACTCCCGCCTCAATCATTTTGATACGGGCAGCAATTTTATCTCCCATAGCTTCCATTGTTTCCGGATTGGGTCCGATAAAGATGATTCCTTCTTCCTGACATCGACGGGCGAATGTGGCATTCTCGGACAAGAAGCCGTAACCCGGATGGATGGCGTCTGCATGAGCTGCTTTTGCCACTTCGATGATTTTTTCTATATTCAGATAACTCTCTTTGGATGCTGCCGGCCCTACGCAATAAGCTTCGTCTGCATAAAGCACGTGCTTCGCGGTCCGGTCTGCTTCGGAGAAGATAGCGATACTCGTTATCTCCATTTCCCGGCAGGAACGCATCACCCTTACGGCAATTTCACCGCGATTGGCTACTAAGATTTTTTTTATCATACTTTTTTCAATTAAGTACATACTTATTAATGTCTTCCCGTCTAATGGACATACTCCACCCGACGAAAAACAGTATTTTTTTGATTTGGGGCTTAACAAGTGATACTCTTTCTCCTAATCCACGAGGAGAGGGGCGTCTTACACAAAATGGCAGGTCTTCTGACTGACTCTTGTCTTATTTGCCTTCCCGAATAACATCAGTGGCGTTAAATTAGTTCAATTATAAGACATTGAACAGAGTTTCACAGCAGCGGGACTGTCCGGGATTTACACCCGGTTCCCTATTAATCATCGTCCGTTGGATACGGATTCTGAACCATTTTGGGGGGCAAAGATAAATAAATATTGAATAGGATGTTTCTTTTTGCACGAAAGTTTCAATTTTGTGCAATGCTTGTCCTTAGTCCGGAAGATAAAGTGATAAGAGCAAAGTATGATGCGGAGAAGTCTTTTCATCGTACGGAGATGATTCGCTTGGATATGGATAGTTGGTCGGGGAAATGTAAACGGGTTTGATTCTTTAATTTGTGTGTAACCTTGCTTCTTTTCTAAACCATCTTTCTCCTGATATTGTTAGGTTGGTAGTTATTAATTAAAAGGAGATATTCATTATGAAAGAAAAGAAAATAGCTCGTGAAGAAAGAAACCAGGAGAAGCTGGCTAACGGTGATTGGGTAATGGCAGAGTTTTACGCAACGTGGTGTCCTCACTGCCAGCGCATGAAACCGGTTGTTGAAGAGTTCAAGAAACTAATGGTAGGAACATTGGAAGTGGTGGAAGTGGACATCGACCAGGAGCCTGCCCTTACTGATTTTTATACGGTGGAGTCGACTCCTACCTTTATTCTTTTAGAAAGGGCAACAGCTTTGGCGGCAATCCGGCGAATTACCTTTGGAAAGATTGGAAAAGCAGTGAAAGGATTCAAATTCTGAAAAAGATTTTAATCTAACTCCACGGATATGGATTTTGTCACTTTTGTCACAGATAGTATAAAGAAAGCACATGTATACTGTGCTGCTTGGATACAGTTATTTTAATAAGGTGATAGCAGTTTTTATCTAATACTTCTTGGTTTTAACTAAGTTTGATAGAACTGCTATCATTATATCCACTTTTTTAGTGTATTCTTGGAAAAACTACTATCTTTGTACTGTCGTAATAATTAGAGAAATGGTTATTGAGTTTGAAAAGGAGTATCTTTCAGAACTTTATTATGAAGGTAAATGTAACGATAAGAAGCATCGTTTTCAACCTCAAGTAATAAGGAATTATGTGAAGCGAATTGTCACTTTGGCTGAAGCATTGAATGTAGAAGCGCTTTATCCTTTAAATTCGTTGAATTATGAAGTATTGACAGGGAGTAAAAAAGATATTTCCTCTATTCGGATTGATAAACAATATCGACTGGAATTTAAAATATCGACTACGGACTCTGAACCAATCATAACTATTTGTTCTATTATTGACATAACAAATCATTATAAATAAGAATAGTATGTCTAACTTAGGGTATTCTTTTATTCCGGTGCATCCGGGAGAGATTATAAAAGAAGAATTACAATCTCGTGGTATATCGCAGAAACGATTTGCGGAAGTGGTAGGCGTGTCTTATACGATGTTGAATGATATATTGAATGGGCGTCGTCCTGTATCTACGGATTTTGCCTTATTGATTGAAGCTGCTACCAATATAAATGCGGAAATGCTGATGAATATGCAGACAAGATATAATATGCAGATTGCCCGAAAAGATAAGAATGTTATAGCGCATTTGGAGAACTTACGGAAAATATGTGCCACATTGTTATAATTTAGTTCAACCTCAACTCATGCAGGCATGCCTGCACTTCTTCAAGACTGCCGGTATGTTTTCCTTCATCATCCGACAGTTTGATACATTCCCTCCACTCCTGATTGACATTCATCTTGCATTGCGTCAGTTTCATCACGATGTTCGAAGGTTCGAACCCGGTATCGTTGGTGAGATTGGTGCCGATTCCGAAAGAGCAGCGGATTTTGTTTTTGCAGTATTCTTGAATGTCTAATGCTTTTGTAAAGTCGAGGGCATTGCTGAATACGATGGTTTTGGTTGTCGCGTCGATTCCCAACTCTTTGTAGCGGGCAACCAGTCGGTCGATAAACTCAAATTCATTACCGGAATCGCAGCGCACACCGTCGAAAAGTTTAGCTTGTTTACGGCTAAGGTTACTAAGGAAGATGCCGGAAGTATAGGTATCGGAAAGTGCGATACCCAAATCACCGTCATAAACATTCACCCAGTTTTCGAGTGCCATATAATTGGCATGTTTATATCCGAACTGTGCTCCATGAAACATAAACCATTCGTGAGGGTGAGTCCCCATCATTTTCATTCCATATTTCATTGCGAAGTTGCAGTTGGAAGTCCCGGTGCAATATTGCGCTGTCTCGTTCAGTCTTTTGATAACAGTTTCCTGCACATCAATAGAGAATCTTCTCCGTGTACCAAATTCTGAAAAGCGGAGCTGATGTTGGTTCGATAACTCTATTTTCTCCGACAGTTTGCAAAGAATCCCGTTCATGTCTGCTACATGGCCGAAGAACCGGTTTTTGATTTCAGAAACAATAGCGAGCAAAGGCACTTCATATAAAGTCACTTTATAAAGCAAGTCAGTCACTTCGATGTGGAGATGACAGGCTTCATCCAGATGAATATCAATCTTATTCGGGTCGAAACGAAAAGAAGACAACCACTCCCAGTAGACTCTCGGGAGAAATCTGCAATTCTTCGTCATGTATTCCAACTCCTCTTCCGTGAATCTCAACTGACTAAGATTCTTGATCTCTGCCTTGAGTGTTTCCAGAAAAGCTTCGGTATACTTTGTTTCGTTCCGGTCATTGAAACTAAAAGTACCCATTGCATAGGGGAACAGTTTGATATAAGCGTACGAGGTGGTAAACTTATAGAGGTCTGTATCTAGTAGTGTTTTAACAATCATGACGTTCGTTCTTTTCTATTAATAACGTTGTAAAGTTAGTATTTGTTGAACGAAATAATAGCCTGCTGACAGATAATTATTCCATTTTTGGGATCGATTTATACCTGATTATCTGATATTATCATTAATTTTGCCGTAATTATGTATTAAATAAAAGATATTTGGTATGAAAAACGCTTTGGTATATAGCTGCGTATTACTGTTGTTATCATGTGGCGGAAAAACCGGAGGAACTTCGCAATCTTCTTCCACGAATCAGGAAACACAGGAAAACGCTTTAAGCGAAAAAACTACTGCTATTTCCGAAGCTTTCTCTATGGATTTTTATAAAGGAAGTGATTGGATTATTCCTGATACGCTTTCCGAATCATTGCTAAAAGAACCGGAAGCATCTTCTTTGAAGGTCTATGACTCCGACAGTATTTGCCGGAAACAAGTAGATGGCGTGGAACGTTGTTTTTACAAGGACTCATTGATGAACGGTGCTTATAAGCACTTTTATTTTCGCTCGACTGATTCTTTTGTGTCGGAACCCTATTATTCGGTAGTTGTTTATAAAGACGGAATAAAGAACGATACGGTGCGTCATTACAGTATCTCTTCCCATTGTATGACAAGTCGTATAATCACTCTTGACAGTATTTGTGAACTTTATCAATCTTATTATTCCAACGGATATCCCCATATCTTTTACCAGGCTACACGAGGTAAACTTAATGGAGTACGTCAGAGATGGTATTATGATGGAAAGCCGGACTGGTTTGAACACTATAAAGATGGGAAGCTAAACGGAGAGGAAATGAGATGGCATGCCAACGGACATCTATGGCAGGTTAATCATTATATTGACGATCAGGAAGTGTTACCGACCGAATGTTGGTATTATAGCCATTCGGAATACGCTTATAATGACCCTGACGGGGTAGCGGAGGCTCCCGACTGGTATGAGTATAAATATCAGGCATCAGAAGGGACTCCCTTTTATTACATTCAAGAAATTTATGCATTGGAGAACGGCAAAAAGTATCTTCTGAAACGAAAATATTTTGAAAAGGATTCCGATGAGCCGATATACTTCATGGATGATAAGTGTGATTCTGTAAAACGAAGCATTGTGACGGTCGGAACTCAAAAGCGGCTGGATATAAGGAATTATTCTGGCGGGCGGCTACGTCGTTTCGAGAGTTATCCGTACTCGGAGAAAGGCGTGCCGGGTGTCATGACTGAAATTTATTCTGAAGAAGGCAACCGGATTGAAAAGAGTATGTATGACTATCATAGTGGAAGAATGATCTCCTTGCGTATGTATAGCAATACAGGGGCAGACGTGAAAAAACTTGAATTTGCTGAATATACGAATATGAAGGCGGATAGTTGTAATAAACAGCTTGATTCTGGTAAAGGGCGTTATACAGACAATCAGAATAAACTGTCCGTGCGCTGGAAAAAGGGGGAACTCGCACTGCTGAATTCTCCGGCGAAAGAAGATGAAGATGGATTTATAAAATGGTACTATGATGGGTATCAGTCTGATTACGGTCTGCATTTTTTTCACTATTCAGGGTTTGAGAGCTGGGGCTATTTTGTGATGAGTGATGTTACAGGAGAAGTTTACGAATATCGTAGTATAGATACCCCTTTATTCTGTGGAAAATCCGGTCTTTTCCTTGTCGTAGATGAAAATCCGTATAAGGAAGAATGTTATGTCCGCGTTTACAAGATGCTTCCCGAAGGACGTTTGGCGGAAGTTGCCGCACTCAATCGGGGAGGAGGGGATTATTTTGAGGTTGATTTGGACGATTTTGTCTGGGTGGGTGTAAGTTCATTCATTGCCAATAAAAAAACGTCGGAAGATGAACTTCAATGTGACTTTTACGGAGGATGCTCTGACAGTTGCCTGGAAGAGTACAGGAAGTGTGGCTATCTGCAAATCGACGAAGACGGCTGGGGGTATGTGCGCGTCGATCTTCGTCCTGATGCTTTGCAGACTAAGCAGGAGCTTCCGTCTTCACTAGAAGCTATTAACGAAATGAATGCATGGGTAAAGTCATTGTGAAACCCAGAAACAATGGAAAATCATGCATCCACTCTTCCCCCTTTTCGATAGATATTTTAAGATCATTACTGTCTATTCTACTAATTCCCGGTTGCATCCGCTATTGATAAATAGCGAAAGAAGCCATATTCCCATTATTGTCATTTTATTCATTGTATTAAAGTTATGTTCTATGATAACGCTACTGTCGGATTATGAGCAGTCAGGCCACCATCTACGACGATTGTTTGTCCGGTGATGTACCTTGCATCGTTCGAAGCCAGAAAAGCGATGGTAGCTGCGACGTCTTCCGGTTCTCCTAAATAAGGAGTGGCACATTGGCCGAGAAAGATGTTGCGTACATCTTCATTCAGGTTATCCAATGCCGCGGGGGTAAGTACCAATCCCGGGGCTACGGCATTGCAGCGGATATTTTTCTTTCCCATTTGGGTAGCGATGTATTTCGTCAGGTTGATGACGCCCGCTTTGCTGGCACCATATAATGTACCGTTAGCATCAGCAGTAAGTCCGCTTATGGAAGCTACGTTGACAATGTTTCCGCCGCCATTGGTAGTCATGATAGGGATGACCTGTTGAGAAAGGTACATAGTGCAGCAGAGATTCAGGTGGAATGCCTCGTCAAAGTAATTGATATCCAGCTTCTCGATGTTAAGGTCACGTTTGGGATCGGTTCCTCCTACATTATTAATCAGTACATCTATTCGTTGATATTCATTCATAGAAAAATCAATCAGCTCTTTGCAACTCTGGAGTTCGGTGGCGGAGAAATAGACATGGCGCACGTCGGCCCCTGCATGAGTAAGTTCGTTGGCAAGCTGTTCCGCCTTTTTTTCAGAATGGTCAGCGATGACTACTTTGCCCCCTTCGGAGACAATGCGGCGTGTGGTTGCTTCGCCGATACCACCGGCAGCACCGGTGATGACAACTACTTTATTTTCGAATCTGTTCATATATTGTGAATTTGATGGTTACCTTCTATTAGAAACAGCTGGCAGAGGAATTTGTTAGACCTCATAAACGCTCTTTAATAAGATAAGGTGTCCGATTGGAAAACATTTGCATCTCCTCCGGTTTTATGCCCTGATTATTTAAGAAAACTGTTAAATGTTAATGCTTAACCGCTTATTTGTTAATACGGTTCAGATTCTATTAAACCATGTTATAAGATACGCTGCATTGGGCCGAAAATTTGGAGATAACCGAAAAGTCCGTATCTTTGTACTGTGTTTTTCATAGTATTAGATTTAAGGTTAACAAAAGATTGGCTGTCTGGGATAGATAGCCTTTTTTTATGCCTGTAAGTCAGGTGCGGATCAGGAAGACTAAAACAACGAATATTGCTTATCCAACAATCTACCTCGGAATATCTGTCCGGCGGCTGGCACTGATTATCATAGCTCAAAGTTACGAAAAAACAATCTAGTTTCCATGATTGGCCCTTTTTCTATTCTTACTTATCCGGGAAGCAACTTATGTGAATGAATATGTTAAATGTTAACGTGTGAAGTCTGAAATGTTAATACGCTCCGCGGAGTATTAAACCCTGTTATAATATCGTCAGTTTGGACTCTGAAATTTGCTATTTATCTGAAATATGGTACCTTTGTACTGTGTTTTTTTCATAAGTATTAGATTTAAGGTTAACAAAAGATTGGTTGCTCGTGATGAGTAGCCATTTTTTGTTTTTATACACGCTGATTGCTTATTCCTTAATCATCGTTAGCAGCATCTTAAATTTCTCCACTGCTACAAGAGCATGCGGTGCATTAGCCGGAAATACAATACTTTCTCCTGCCTTTACAGTGAATAGAGTTCCGTTTAGAGTGATATCGGCTACCCCCTCCAATACCTGCACGAGCGCATCAAACGGAGCACGATGTTCGCTCAATCCTTCACCTTTGTCGAAAGAAAATAATGTGATATTTCCTGCCGGACTCTTGATTAACTGTTTGCTGATAACGCCGCCTTCCGCATATTCGATGAGAGAAGCCAGATGGAGCACAGCTCCTTTTTGAAATGATTGTTCCATATCTGTTTTATTTTTAAGTTACTACCATGTAGAACACTTCTCGAATATGCATTGTTTGTCTATAACAAAAACGATTTTTATTGTTATAGTACGAAAGACTTAATAAACGAACCATTATGAAGAAGAACATTTTATTTTTCGGAGCACTTGTAGGTGCTCTTTTGTTGGTTTCTTGTTCGGGAGGAAACAAGAAACAGGCTGCGTCCTCTGCCGCTCCGGAGGAGTTGGACAATGCCAGTAAAGTGATAAACTATTATCATACATCGCTCATCGTGTTGAGGCATGTAGCCAATGCGAAAGACATAAATGCAGTTTTGGGATATATGGAACAGACAGGAAAAGTTCCTGAAGTATCTCCGATTGCACCACCTGAAGTATCTGCCAGAGATACAGCGGAATTGATGGATCCGGGAGATTATTTTAATATAGAAGTCCGTCAGAATCTGAAGCAGAGTTATCGAGGACTTTTCAGTGCAAGGACGCAATTCTATGATAATTTTAATAAATTCCTCTCTTACAAGCAGGCAAAAGAGACTGCAAAGATCGGCAAGCTCCTCGACGAGAACTATCGGCTTAGTGTAGAAATGTCGGAATATAAACAAGTGATCTTTGATATTCTAAGCCCTCTGACAGAACAAGCTGAAAAAGAACTGCTTGCCGATGAACCGTTGAAAGATCAAATCATGGCCATGCGTAAGATGTCCGGCACCGTGCAAAGCATCATGAATCTCTATTCACGCAAACATGCGCTGGATGGTATGCGTATTGATATGAAGATGGCCGAACTGAAGAAAGAACTCGAAGCTGCAAAGAAACTTCCTGCTGTCACAGGTTATGATGAAGAACAGGAGAATTATTATAGCTTCCTGACTTCCGTAGAATCATTTATGAAAGATATGCAGAAAGCCAGAGATAAAGGTAGCTATTCCGACGAGGACTATAATGCGATATCGGAGGCCTACGAATACGGACTTTCCGTTATCTAAAGAATCTTCCTCTGTTTGAATGTGAGCTACAATCATGCTCTTTCAAACAGAGGATGTTTTTTTATTAAGAAAAGGTTTGCCGTCTTTTTATAAAAAGTCCTTTTTTTACTATACCTCTTTAAACAGGAACTTTACTTTTGCATTTGAATTAAGAAATAATATCTTTGCTCTATGCAATCATTTCAACTCATAAAACCCTGTTTGGCGCTTGCTCCATATATACGGCATTACTGGATATTGCAAGACGATTCAGTGACTCCGGTTTCCGAACGGACTCTGCCTATTGGCTGTATGCAACTGGTATTTCATAAAGGGAAACAACTCCTTTTGTCGGGCGGGTCGGAACTACAACCTCAATCCTTCATTTCCGGACAATCGGTCGGCTTCTCGGATGTACAGTCGACGGGTAGGATAGAAATGATTACTGTTGTTTTCCAGCCTTATGCAGTCAAAGCATTGTTTCATATTCCCAGCCATCTGTTTCACGGACAAAATGTAGATACCGATGCGATGGAAGATGTAGAACTGTCGGATTTGGTGAAACAGGTCACTGACACTTCTGATAATGCCGTTTCTATTCGTTTGATCGAACAGTTTTTTCTTCGTCGATTATACACCCTTCCGGAGTATAACCTCAAGCGGATGTCTGCTGTGTTTCATGAAATAAACCTCCAGCCGCAAATCAACATTGCTCATCTGTCGGAAACAGCATGTTTGAGTAGTAAGCAGTTTGGGCGTATCTTTGCCGATTATGTCGGCACTACCCAAAGAATTTATTCGCATTGTCCGTATGCAGCGGGCATTGTCAATGTTGCAGCAGGATGCCACTATCCCTTTTGTACAAGTAGCTTATGAATGTGGCTTCTCCGATCAGTCTCACATGATAAAGGAATTCAAACTCTTTTCCGGTTATACCCCTGCCGAGTATCTTTCGGTCTGCGCTCCTTATTCCGATTATTTCTCCGAACTTTAAAGATGTCCCTTTTTTCCTATCAGGCTTCCTCGTGTTACCCTACTTTTGCGGTGTCTTTGCAAAGGCTTAGTAGTAACGATAAAAAAGAAACGAGATGAAAAAACTCATTGCATTTTTTGAGATTCCTGCTTCCGATTTCCATCGGGCAGTCGATTTTTACGAAACAGTGTTAGGTATGCAACTTCCGACTTTTGAATGTGAAACAGAAAAAATGGCTTGTTTCACCGAAGAAGGTGAAACTGTCGGCGCTATCTCCTATGCTTCAAATTTCGACTTTCTTCCTTCATCGCATGGAGTGCTTATCCATTTCAACTGTGAGGATATAGAACAGACGTTGGAAAAGTACTTTTGAAAGGTGGGAAAGTAGTCATTCCCAAAACAAAGATCGAGGCAGACGGCAAAGGATGGTTTGCCGTATTCATGGATAGTGAAGGAAACCGCATTGGCATTTATGCTGAAAAATAACAGGTAGGAGAGAGGAAGGCAGCCTGTCATGGCATAATAATGTGCTTTTAGATGCGGATAACGCAAGATGACACGGATAAGAAGATTATAAATCTGCTAAATCCGTGTCATCCGCGTCTAAAAGATAGACTTATCAGGGCTTTGCATTGCCCCCTAAAGTCAGACGTTAAATCACATCTTTATTCATTCTCTTTATTCCGCCATTCGCCTGCCCCGATTATTCTACCGGAATATAAATTTCCGTCAACAACTCTTCGGGAGCAGTGTCGCATGGATTGTTCAGATAACGTTCCGCGCTGGCTTCATCACGCAGCGTACATTCCATTTCGGGCAGACACTTTCCGTAAATCGTATCATACACAGCTTGCAAATTGTCATACGGACCTTTATACAAGAAGATAGCATAACGTCCGGCCGGGATCACCTTAAATCCGACATCACTTTTGGGGGCTACTTTTACAGGCATTACCATACATACGTCTGTACGCAGTTTTTCTGCCGGTGTCACTTTCGGATCATCGTGATAGATGCAAAGCGGGCTGAAATCTCCCATCGGCAACTGTTGTTCTTTGATGAATTGGAATAAACGGCCCCAGGTGCCACCGTAATCATTCAGTTTGTAATCGCCGGTGAGACGGATATAAATCACATTCCGTTCGGAAACGTTTCTGATCTCTCTTTTTAGTTCCAGGTCTGGCCTGATAATCGCTGGTTTCATAATTACAAAGTTTTTATTGTTTCTATACTCTAAAGGTGAAATGCCATAAAATTGCTTGAACACTTTCGACAACGAAGAAGGAGAAGAGTAACCAATCCGATAGGCTATGTCGGCAATCGGAACATCCGAGTAGCGGAGTAGACGTGCGGCAGCTTCTGTCCGCGTCCGGACAATAAACGTACCAATCGGTTCACCGAGAAAAGCTTTCATGATCCGGTGAAAGTAAAAAGGAGAAAAGTTTGAAATTCTGGCCAGAGATTTTAAATCAATGTCTTCTCCCAAATGTTGGTTGATGTATTCCACTACAACATTTACGCACTTTTGATATTCTTCTTTCGTTGTTTTTTTCTGTTGCATAACTTATTCTGGTATTTCACTCCGCAAAGGTATTGGTAAAAAAGCGAAATGACTTGTCCGATATTGCGGAAATGTCAATTTCCTATTTTCTTTCTGTGATTGCCCGATTCCTGTTTTGAGAATTTATTTTGATATATAATGTTCCTTTTAGTGGTGTTATGGTACGAATTATTACCAAGTTTTTAATCACTAGACGCGAAATTGATTTCTTTGTTTTAAATAATGTCAAAAACTAAAACAAAAAAGTTGGTTTTGTTATAAACAATTATTAAAATGACTATATTGTAACCAAATTATTAATAAAAATAGCCATGGATAAAACAATTGTAGGGAACAATGCCGGAAAAGTTTGGTGTGCCCTGAAAGAAATTGGTGAAATTTCAATACCTGAATTGGCAAGAAGATTAAACCTAAGCGTAGAAAGTACAGCATTAGCCGCCGGTTGGCTGGCAAGAGAAAACAAAATTTGTATCCAGCGAAAGAACGGATTAATTGCTTTATCTGATGAAAGCACTTTCCCTTTTAGCTTTGGATAATTACAGATTTTGCGAGTGAGTATCTTTGGATTTCCGTTAACTTGTAAGTAAGAAAATGTCGATATAAGGTATCACATGCAAAGTTTGAACTTAAGAAGTTTAATATTTAAAAGAGTTGCTCCGTAATAGGGCAACTCTTTTAACGTATAATAAACGTATAAAAATATCAAATCGTTCTTGTTGATAGGTAAAATATAGATACTTATATTTCGCAATAATAATAGTCGATTTTTCTTTAAAAGTTCTACTTTGGAGGATTTGTTCAGAATCCTACCCGCTTTCTTCCTAAAGAGAAATCCATGCCTTCGTAATTATAGATTTCAGCCAGTGTCATAGGTTGTGTCTGTTGGGGGATATCCAGCCCTTCTTCCTTTATTAGTTGGTTTACTTTGTCGGTTGTCAGGTCTTTAAATTCGTACCGGGCAGCCAGACGTCCTTTTCTAAGCAAGGCTTCGTCAATATCTTTTAGTGGAGCGTTGAATGTGCAGATAAATTTGATACATAATTCATCACTCAATAGTCCGTCGCTGATATTCAGTATGTTGACTAGTCCGGCATTCATGCGGTTGCTTCCGTTGCGGCTTGACAATAACTCTTCGCAATCTTCTACGATAAAGATCGAATTCTTTTGTTGGCGGATAAAAGTGATAAAGCTAGGGTCCGAAAGTTTGTCTACCAGGTCGCCGCTCATATAAATCATTCTCTTTTTTCCGAGATTGATAAGATGACGGATATAAGTTGTTTTCCCCGTACCTTGTTTCCCGTGCAGAATGATTAAACCGCTTTTATTCTCCTCTAATAGGAAGTTTTCGATTTCAGCGGCTACGGGAGCAAAATCATTGTTATAGTGGCGGTCAATCTGAATGGCCGGCTTATTGATTTGCGATTGTTTCAGGCTGAAGTAGTTATGAGCGTATGTTACTATAAATAGGTTGTTCAGTTTCTCATTCTCCTTTTTGTGGTTTTCGCAAATTTGATTGATACGATCGATTTCTTCCTTATCAATATTGGAATAGGCTATTTTTATGCAATTATCAAAATAGCCAATCATTAAATTCTTCTTGCAGATAACGATGCAATCATATAACTCTTTTGTAGATGTATCTTCTTCTTCCTCCTCTTCCTCTTTTTCATTCTCAAAATGATTGCAATATATATGCTCGAATATATCGAACGCATCGTCTTGCTGATAAAGTTCTTTGATTTCTTTCAGGAAATCTTGGTTTACTTTATATTTCACCATTTTCATAGAAGGGAATCGTTTGAATATCTGATAGAATAGACTACAAATGCTACTGTCGCTGAACCAGCCTGTGGAGTAATCGAAAATATCTGTGAAATCTGCGAGTGTGTATTCTTTACTCATTTTCTCTTTTTATATAAATAGGACGGCAAAGGTACTAAATAAATCTATGATATGGACTTATCCGATTTATCATTTTCTTGAAAAACATTGGTATGATAGTTTCCTGCATTTATATCAGCGCCCCCCTGCAAACGATTTTTCATTTTCATTTCTCATATTCTCATAGGTTGCACAATAATCAACTGTAAATCATCAATATAATAGTATGAGAAATAAAATATAAAATGGTATTTCTCATACTATTTCTATCATTTATCCTTAAAAATGATGCATTTCTCATAGGTTTTAAATCGTTTCTCATCTTATTCTCATACTCCTTTTATCTATTTTACTCCTTTCTCATGCATTATGGCTGTATCTTTTCCCAGACTCTCGTCGAACTTTACGATTATTCCTTTTTCTTATGTCGTTTATTAAGCAACTTCCTATTGTTTACTGCTTTCCTGTGTATCATGCACCTTATATCCTTATGCTTTTCCTTAATCATTACCATTTTTTCCTACTACTATCTGTATCGTTGCACTCGAGTGAACAGATCGTTTCACTCGAGTAGACGGTTCTTTCTACTCTAGTGCACAGGCCTGTTCACTCGAGTGCAACGATACAGATGCAGGTAGGAAAATATGCGAATGTCTGCTCTATATACTTTCAATAAGCACTGATAATATATTGTAAAGCTGTGTCTAGTCTGGTATTCAACCTGGTCTTTAGTTTAGGATCTAGCTTGAGAATTTATAGCATAAATAGTCAAAATACTATGAGAAATACCTTGAAAAGGTATGAGAAATGCACTGTTTTCAGTATAAAACGCTGGTAATACTATGAGAAATGCCTTTTTTATTTTATTTCTCATAGTGTTATATTGATGATTTACAGTTGATTATTGTGCAACCTATGAGAATATGAGAAATGAAAATGAGAAATCATTTCTAGTGGCGCTGCGTCGCTGAATATCCTGTATTCTGCTGGTCATGCCCAATTAACCATTCCAATTAATCCATCCCCTTTAATAATCTCCTTTTGTAATGTCCCTTTGTGGTATATCCCTAGTATTCTTTTTACATTTCGTTCTTTTTCTTGTTTTCCTTCTATATCATCTTCTTGTCTCTTTCTTCCTGTTGTCTTTTTCTCAGCTGTAATTCGACTGTAATTTTGTTATTTCTTTCTTCTGCATCTTTTTCTCTCTTGCGTGCGCCTACGCGCCCGCGTGTGATATAATAATGTGTCCCATATGTACCGTTTTCGCCCGCAATCCACTCATGATAAAAAAATATGTTCTACAACATCATTATCCTTCAGTGTTTTAGCAGATTCTTTCAAAAAAACTTCGAAAAAATAGTTTAATATATTTGGATTGTATACTAAAAGGGTGTACTTTTGCACCCGCTTTCCAAGAGAAGAAAGCCTTGCAGAATTGACATAGTGAAAAAGCGAGATTGCGCTTAAAGAAAAGAACAAAAAAACTTCCGAAAAGTTTTGGATTATAATAAATAAAGTTCTTATCTTTGCAGTCCGATTCGCAAAGAAAACGGCCTTTGTTTTTTCTTTAATACATTCTTTCCCTTTCGCATAGAGAGCCTGAGAAATGAGTAAAAAGAAAAAAATAAAAAAAAATTCCGAAAAAGTTTGGTAGTTAAAAATAAAGCCTTTACCTTTGCACCCGCTTTTGAAACGAAAGCAGCAAGTTCTTTGAAATATTGATAAACAATACAAGTAGTACAAGTAAAAAAAATAGAACCGTCAATACTTGTTTTTAGAGCAGCAATGTTCGAAGAAACGATAGGTATTTGAATAAGGTCAATAAATTTACGGCGTCCTGAACAGAGCAAAAAATCATCTTAACAGATGAAAAAGATACTTTTACAATGAAGAGTTTGATCCTGGCTCAGGATGAACGCTAGCTACAGGCTTAACACATGCAAGTCGAGGGGCAGCATTTTAGTTTGCTTGCAAACTAAAGATGGCGACCGGCGCACGGGTGAGTAACACGTATCCAACCTGCCGATAACTCGGGGATAGCCTTTCGAAAGAAAGATTAATATCCGATAGTATATTAAAACCGCATGGTTTTACTATTAAAGAATTTCGGTTATCGATGGGGATGCGTTCCATTAGTTTGTTGGCGGGGTAACGGCCCACCAAGACTACGATGGATAGGGGTTCTGAGAGGAAGGTCCCCCACATTGGAACTGAGACACGGTCCAAACTCCTACGGGAGGCAGCAGTGAGGAATATTGGTCAATGGACGAGAGTCTGAACCAGCCAAGTAGCGTGAAGGATGACTGCCCTATGGGTTGTAAACTTCTTTATATGGGAATAAAGTATTCCACGTGTGGATTTTGTATGTACCGTATGAATAAGGATCGGCTAACTCCGTGCCAGCAGCCGCGGTAATACGGAGGATCCGAGCGTTATCCGGATTTATTGGGTTTAAAGGGAGCGTAGGTGGATTGTTAAGTCAGTTGTGAAAGTTTGCGGCTCAACCGTAAAATTGCAGTTGAAACTGGCAGTCTTGAGTACAGTAGAGGTGGGCGGAATTCGTGGTGTAGCGGTGAAATGCTTAGATATCACGAAGAACTCCGATTGCGAAGGCAGCTCACTAGACTGCAACTGACACTGATGCTCGAAAGTGTGGGTATCAAACAGGATTAGATACCCTGGTAGTCCACACAGTAAACGATGAATACTCGCTGTTTGCGATATACAGTAAGCGGCCAAGCGAAAGCATTAAGTATTCCACCTGGGGAGTACGCCGGCAACGGTGAAACTCAAAGGAATTGACGGGGGCCCGCACAAGCGGAGGAACATGTGGTTTAATTCGATGATACGCGAGGAACCTTACCCGGGCTTAAATTGCATTTGAATAATCTGGAAACAGGTTAGCCGCAAGGCAAATGTGAAGGTGCTGCATGGTTGTCGTCAGCTCGTGCCGTGAGGTGTCGGCTTAAGTGCCATAACGAGCGCAACCCTTATCTTTAGTTACTAACAGGTCATGCTGAGGACTCTAGAGAGACTGCCGTCGTAAGATGTGAGGAAGGTGGGGATGACGTCAAATCAGCACGGCCCTTACGTCCGGGGCTACACGTGTTACAATGGGGGTACAGAAGGCAGCTACGGCGACAGGATGCTAATCCCAAAACCTCTCAGTTCGGATCGAAGTCTGCAACCCGACTTCGTGAAGCTGGATTCGCTAGTAATCGCGCATCAGCCATGGCGCGGTGAATACGTTCCCGGGCCTTGTACACACCGCCCGTCAAGCCATGAAAGCCGGGGGTACCTGAAGTACGTAACCGCAAGGAGCGTCCTAGGGTAAAACTGGTAATTGGGGCTAAGTCGTAACAAGGTAGCCGTACCGGAAGGTGCGGCTGGAACACCTTTCTGGAGCGATGTCGTAAGACGATGCAATTCTACATGAATAATGTAAAACGGCCATCGTTAAAATAATGACTTTTAAGGTTCTGTTTATTTGTTACTACTGGTACTTGTTTATTTATAATATATAGATCAACCATCTATAGAAGTATAGATAGAGATAAACAAGAGAAAAAAGAAGCCGAGTCTAGACGAAAGGTAGACAAGGTTGAACTAGTCCTATAGCTCAGTTGGTTAGAGCGCTACACTGATAATGTAGAGGTCGGCAGTTCAACTCTGCCTGGGACTACCAAGCTCAAGAACGAGGAATAGTGACAGCTAAAAACTAAAAACAACATTCTTGAACAACCTCTTGGGGGATTAGCTCAGCTGGCTAGAGCATCTGCCTTGCACGCAGAGGGTCAACGGTTCGAATCCGTTATTCTCCACTCTCTCTGAAAAGAGAAACGATCTTTGACATGATGTACAAAAGTAAAATTAAAAGTAAGAGCTAAAAGTATATATCAAACCGTACGTGTTCAAATATGCAATATTGACAGCCGGAAGCAATTCCCAAGTCAATACCAGTATGAGAATAAAACGTTTGAAAGAAAGTAAGCAAGGGCGCATGGCGGATGCCTTGGCTCTCGGAGGCGATGAAGGACGTGATAAGCTGCGATAAGCTTCGGGTAGGTGCAAATAACCTTTGATCCGAAGATTTCCGAATGGGACAACCCGTTATTCTGAAGGAATGACATCTTGCATAGCAAGAGGCTAACGCAGGGAACTGAAACATCTTAGTACCTGCAGGAAAAGAAAATAATAATGATTCCCCAAGTAGTGGCGAGCGAACGGGGATTAGCCCAAACCAATGTTGTTACGGCAATATTGGGGTTGTAGGACCACGATATCGCAAGAACTTTAGTGAGAAGAATTCTTTGGAAAATGAAACCATAGACGGTGATAGTCCGGTATTCGAAGCTAAACGAAGCGTAGTGGTATCCTGAGTAGCGCGGGACACGAGGAATCTTGCGTGAATCTGCCGGGACCATCCGGTAAGGCTAAATACTCCCGAGAGACCGATAGCGAACCAGTACTGTGAAGGAAAGGTGAAAAGCACTTCGAATAGAAGAGTGAAATAGTCCCTGAAACCGTGCGCCTACAAGCGGTCGGAGCAGCGTAAGTTGTGACGGCGTGCCTTTTGCATAATGAACCTACGAGTTACTTTTTCCGGCAAGGTTAAGCATTTCAAAATGTGTAGCCGAAGCGAAAGCGAGTCTGAACAGGGCGATTAGTCGGAAGGAGTAGACGCGAAACCAAGTGATCTACCCTTGGTCATGTTGAAGGTTAGGTAACACTAACTGGAGGACCGAACCGATAAGCGTTGAAAAGCTTCCGGATGACCTGAGGGTGGGGGTGAAAGGCTAATCAAACTTGGAGATAGCTCGTACTCCCCGAAATGCATTTAGGTGCAGCCTTGGGAATTACTACTGTGAGGTAGAGCGACTGATAAGATGCGAGGGCTTCACCGCCTATCAAGTCTTGATAAACTCCGAATGCGCAGTAGTTCGATCCAGTGAGGGCATGGGTGCTAAGGTCCATGTCCTAAAGGAGAAGAATCCGGACCATCAGCTAAGGTCCCGAAATAATTGCTAAGTTGAACTAACGAAGTCAGATTGCTAAGACAGCTAGGATGTTGGCTTGGAAGCAGCCATTCATTTAAAGAGTGCGTAACAGCTCACTAGTCGAGGAGTTTGGCGTGGATAATAATCGGGCATTAAGCAATTTACCGAAGCTATGGGATCAGTAATGATCGGTAGGGGAGCATTCCACTCTGCGTCGAAGGTGAAGCGTGAGCTTTGCTGGAGCGTGTGGAAAAGCAAATGTAGGTATAAGTAACGATAAAGGGGGTGAGAAACCCCCTCGCCGAAAGACTAAGGTTTCCTGATCAACGCTAATCGGATCAGGGTTAGTCGGGTCCTAAGGCTCAGCCGAACGGTGAGGCCGATGGCAGAACAGGTTAATATTCCTGTACTACCTTAAAGAGTGACGTGGAGACGGAGCAGTGATAGCGCCGCGGACTGACGGAATAGTCCGTTGAAGGGTGTAGATGTTGATCTTTGCAGGCAAATCCACAAAGAGAGTCGAACCTGATAGTATGGAACGTTCTTCGGAACAATCCAATAGTGCGTGTAAACATACTCCCAAGAAAATCCGCTAAACTTAATCTTTAAGGTACCCGTACCGCAAACGGACACACGTAGTCGGGTTGAATATACTAAGGCGCTTGAGTGATTCACGGTTAAGGAACTAGGCAAATTGACCCTGTAACTTCGGGATAAAGGGTCCCAACGAGAGTTGGGCGCAGAGAATAGGTCCAGGCAACTGTTTAACAAAAACACAGGGCTGTGCTAAATTGAAAGATTACGTATACAGCCTGACACCTGCCCGGTGCTGGAAGGTTAAGAGGAGATGTCATCGCAAGAGAAGCATTGAATTGAAGCCCCAGTAAACGGCGGCCGTAACTATAACGGTCCTAAGGTAGCGAAATTCCTTGTCGGGTAAGTTCCGACCTGCACGAATGGTGTAATGATCTGGACACTGTCTCAACCGTGAGCTCAGTGAAATTGTAGTATCGGTGAAGATGCCGATTACCCGCGATGGGACGAAAAGACCCCGTGAACCTTTACTATAGCTTAACATTGAATTTGGGTAATTGATGTGTAGGATAGGCCGGAGACTTCGAAGCAGGTACGCCAGTATTTGTGGAGTCGCTGTTGAAATACGGCCCTTTGATTATTTGAGTTCTAACTCGTAGTTGCGAGGACACTGTTTGGTGGGTAGTTTGACTGGGGTGGTCGCCTCCAAAAGTGTAACGGAGGCTTCTAAAGGTGCCCTCAGGACGATTGGTAACCGTCCGTAGAGTGTAATGGCATAAGGGCGCTTGACTGGGAGACAGACAAGTCGATCAGGTAGGAAACTAGAGCATAGTGATCCGGTGTTTCCGCATGGAAGGGACATCGCTCAAAGGATAAAAGGTACTCCGGGGATAACAGGCTGATCCCTCCCAAGAGCTCATATCGACGGAGGGGTTTGGCACCTCGATGTCGGCTCGTCACATCCTGGGGCTGGAGAAGGTCCCAAGGGTTGGGCTGTTCGCCCATTAAAGTGGCACGCGAGCTGGGTTCAGAACGTCGTGAGACAGTTCGGTCTCTATCTATCGTGGGCGTATGAAATTTGCGTGGCTCTGACACTAGTACGAGAGGACCGTGTTGGACTGACCGCTGGTTTACCAGTTGTGCCGCCAGTGCATCGCTGGGTATCTAAGTCGGGATTGGATAAGTGCTGAAAGCATCTAAGTACGAAGCCAGCCACAAGATTAGATTTCTTAGGGTCGTTAAAGACGATGACGTTGATAGGATGCAGGTGTAAAGGTGGTAACATCAAAGCCGAGCATTACTAATTGCCCGTTCACTTTCTTTCAAATATGTACCGGTTGGGTATATACGTTTAGCGGATTACTGATACAGAAACTGGAAACAGAGAACAGAAACATAGTAGTAATGAACTTGAGATTTTACTTTTCATCATGTCATAACCTTATTCAGGTGGTTATAGCACGAGGGTTCCACCTCTTCCCATTCCGAACAGAGAAGTTAAGCCTCGTCACGCCGATGGTACTGCGTAACAGTGGGAGAGTAGGTAGCCGCCGTTTTTAGAGAAGCCCCTTGATTCAGCAACGAATCAAGGGGCTTTCTGTTGTTTGGTACTTTGCAAAAAAAGTGTTATATTTGCGACCGACAATTATTTTATTAAACGTTTAAAGCAAATTTGAAAGGTATGAAAACTAAATTATTTTTGGCTGCTGTAGCAGTAACATTTTCTTTTGCAATGATGTCTTGTGCTGGTAACAAAACTACTAACGCTGCTTCTGAAGGTGAAGAAACAACCGTAGAAACTGTAGAAGCTGTTGTTGAATCTGATTCTTGCTGCCAGGCTAAAGATTCTTGTGCTACTGCTTGCGACAAAAAAGCAGATTGCGCAGAAAAGAAAGAATGTTGCGATAAGAAGTAATCTATTGATTTAGAACAATAAAGAAGAAGAGGGAGAGAATGCTGAAAAACATTCTGCTCCCTCTTTTCTTTTAGTGAAATATAGACCTGTATTCGTGATATATTTTTGGTAAAAATCGGCTTTAACTTATGAAATGATATTTTTTTCTATAAAAAAGTAACGTATTATTTGGTGGTAAAGAAATAATCCATACCTTTGCACCGTCAAACTATAAAAGAGACAAGAAATGAACCAGATGTTTATACATATTCTACTATGCGGTATTATTATTCTACTATCAAAGGTTAGTGGAAGTGAGTGCTGCGCGTAAATGTGTATAAATGAAAATATACGAAAGCCTTTCTCACTTCCAAGTGTGAAAGGCTTTTTTTAATGCTAATAATTATATAATATACATTGAATATGGACAATAGGTTATTTATTTTTGATACCACTCTTAGAGATGGTGAACAGGTTCCGGGATGCCAGTTGAATACAGTAGAGAAGATTCAGGTAGCAAAGGCATTGGAAGCGTTGGGAGTAGACGTGATTGAAGCCGGATTCCCCATTTCGAGCCCGGGAGATTTTAATTCAGTGATTGAGATTTCAAAAGCGGTGACTTGGCCTACTATCTGTGCTTTGACACGTGCAGTTCAAAAAGATATTGATGTTGCTGTAGATGCACTGAAATTTGCTAAACATAAACGTATTCATACCGGTATCGGTACTTCTGATTCGCACATTAAATATAAATTCAATTCGAATCGTGAGGAGATTATCGAACGTGCGGTAGCTGCCGTGAAATACGCCCGCCGTTTTGTGGACGATGTAGAGTTTTATGCAGAAGACGCTGGCCGTACGGATAACGAATATCTGGCACGTGTGGTGGAAGCTGTTATCAAAGCAGGAGCTACCGTAGTGAATATTCCTGATACAACGGGTTATTGCTTGCCTTCAGAATATGGTGCTAAAATAAAATACCTGATCGACCATGTAGACGGCATCGATAATGCGATACTCTCTACTCACTGTCACAACGACTTGGGTATGGCTACTGCCAATACGATAGCCGGTGTTTTGAACGGCGCACGTCAGGTGGAAGTTACCATCAACGGTATCGGCGAACGTGCAGGAAATACTGCCCTCGAAGAAATCGCCATGATTATCAAGAGTCACCACGAAATAGATATTCAGACCAATATCAATACACAGAAGATTTATCCGACCAGCCGCATGGTATCCAGCCTGATGAATATGCCGGTACAGCCGAATAAAGCGATCGTTGGACGTAATGCTTTCGCACATTCTTCAGGTATTCATCAGGACGGTGTGTTGAAGAATGTACAGACGTACGAGATTATTGATCCGCATGATGTGGGTATTGATGATAACTCTATCGTATTGACAGCCCGTAGCGGACGTGCCGCATTGAAAAATCGTCTTTCTATTTTGGGAGTTGACCTGGAGCAGGAAAAGTTAGATAAGGTATATGATGAGTTCTTGAAGTTGGCTGATAAGAAAAAAGATATTAATGATGACGATATTTTAGTATTGGCAGGCGCAGACCGTAGCCAGAATCATCGCATCAAACTGGATTATTTCAGGTGACGAGTGGTGTCGGCGTTCGTTCGGTAGCTAGTTTGGGATTGAACATTGCCGGTGAGAAGTTTGAGGCTTGTGCCAGCGGTAA
>SCPN01000210.1_pt1 | contig 130524 bp, 137 predicted proteins | sample 6106831 | NCBI WGS metagenome assembly SCPN01 (sample SAMN10720447, study PRJNA508395) | human gut metagenome | isolation source: Participant 1, 0 month | reverse complement strand
TCCCTTTGACTTCGTTGACAATTCTGTTTGCAACTGTGCTTAAAACGTCCCATGGAATCTGGGCGCAGTCGGCAGTCATGAAATCGGCTGTGCATACGGCACGGAGTGCAACGGCATAATCATAAGTACGCTCATCGCCCATAACACCGACACTGCGCATATTCGTCAGGGCGGCGAAATACTGTCCAAGACCTTCTACTCCTGCCTTAGCGATTTCTTCACGATAAATGTAATCCGCATCCTGAACGATACGAACCTTATCTGCCGTTACTTCTCCGATAATACGGATACCAAGTCCCGGTCCCGGAAACGGCTGGCGGTAAACCAGATATTCCGGGATTCCTAACTCCAGTCCGGCTTTTCTTACTTCGTCCTTAAACAGCATACGAAGCGGTTCGATGATTTCCTTGAAATCTACATAATCAGGAAGTCCGCCTACATTATGGTGGGACTTAATCGTTGCAGATTTTCCAAGACCGGATTCAATGACATCCGGATAAATCGTTCCCTGTACAAGATAATCGACAGCACCGATTTTCTTTGCTTCTTCTTCAAATACACGGATAAATTCTTCTCCGATAATCTTTCTTTTTGCTTCCGGTTCTGTAACTCCTGCAAGTTTGCTGTAGAAACGTTCCTGTGCATTGACTCTGATAAAATTCAGGTCATATGGACCATCCGGTCCGAATACAGCTTCTACTTCATCACCTTCATTTTTACGTAACAGACCGTGGTCTACGAATACGCAGGTCAGCTGCTTGCCGACTGCTTTTGCAAGCATAACGGCCGCAACAGATGAATCCACACCGCCTGATAACGCACAAAGTACTTTACCGTCACCGACTTTTTCACGAATCCGTGCAATCGTTGTTTCCACGAAAGAATCCATTTTCCAGTCACCGGTACATTTACATACATTAAATAAGAAATTGTGCAACATCTTCTGACCTTCTACGGAATGCATTACTTCCGGATGGAACTGTACCGCATATAACTTCTTTTCTGCATTTTCCATAGCCGCAACAGGACAGTTGCCTGTGTGGCCTGTAATCTTAAAACCCTGCGGTGCTTTTGCAATATAATCCGTATGGCTCATCCATGTTATTGTCGTTGCAGACACTCCTTCAAAAAGCAGGGAAGACGTATCTACTTCAACATCTGTCTTTCCATACTCGCTGACCGGTGCTGTCGCAACTTCTCCACCCAGCTTATATGCCATAAGCTGTGAACCGTAACAGATTCCGAGAATCGGCACACCAATTTCAAAAATTGATTTATCATAAGACGGTGAATCCTCCTTATAAACACTGTTTGGACCACCGGTAAAAATAATACCCTTTGGATTTTTAGCTTTAATGTCTTCCAGACTTGTTGTGTATGGAATCACTTCTGCATATACATTACATTCTCTGACACGTCTTGCAATCAACTGATTGTACTGACCGCCAAAATCAAGAACCAACACTAATTCGCTGTTCACTGTTTTCCTCCTTCTTATTGCGCAATCATTTCCTAATTAACAGAAACTTTTACTTTTGCTGCTCATTGTATTATTTCATTATACAAAACAAATCCATACTTGGCAACCGCCAATTCTGCCTTATTCTGCCTGTTTTACTTCACTTTTAAAATCTGATTTTTAAAAAGTCATTTTGTAATCCTCTTTGTCAACTCCTGGCAAATCTACACCTGCGCATTTAATTTTTCAATCACGTCCGGTACCTCGCCTAAATGCTCACACACGCAGTAAGTCAGCGCACGAATTGTATCATCAATCTGAATCGTATCCGGCACATGCACGACTTTCATGCCTGCGGCATGTCCCGCCTTAATGCCGTTAATGCTGTCTTCAATGACAATACACTCCTGTGGCGGCACACCAATTCTATCTGCCGCCGCCAGAAAAATATCCGGTTCGGGTTTGCCGTGTTCCACGCTGTCCCCATAAACCACATTGTCCAAATATTCCCATGCACCAATCGTATGCAACGTCTTTTCAGCACTTTCCCTGCGGGTAGACGTTGCAACTGCACACTTTATTCCGTTTTCACGGATATAATCCAACAATTCAAACAGCCCCTTTTTTATCGGCAACCCTTCTTTTTCCCGAATTTTATAAATATGCTCCGTTCTGAGTTTTCGTGCTTCCCAATAGTCAATCTTGCCATGGTAATAATTGTCAAAAAACTGACAGCTTAATGTGTTGGGTGCGCCCTTAAAGCTGTCAATCAGCCACATCGGCATTTCAACGCCAAGCTGTTCTGCCGCCCAAAGCCACCCTTCGTTAGACTGGCGCTCCGAATCAATCATCACACCGTCCATATCAAATATTACTCCGCGAATCATCTGTCTTTCCACTCTTTCTCAATCGGCTGTATCGCCACACTACTTTTCATTCCCGAACTACTCCGTCTCCAGATACTTCTTCACATACTGCCCGGTATAGGACTTCTTGACCTTTGCAACTTCCTCCGGTGTACCCTTGGCAATCACTGTGCCGCCGCGGTCGCCGCCTTCCGGTCCCATATCAATGATATAATCAGCCGTCTTAATCACATCGAGATTATGCTCGATTACCACCACTGTATTGCCGCCTTCCGTCAGCTTATGCAAAATGTCAACCAGCTTATGCACATCGGCAAAATGCAGTCCCGTTGTCGGCTCGTCCAAAATATAAATCGTCTTTCCCGTGCTTCGCTTTGAAAGCTCCGTTGCCAGCTTGATACGCTGTGCTTCACCGCCGGAAAGCTCTGTAGACGGCTGTCCCAGTTTGACATAAGACAGTCCGACATCATTGAGTGTTTCGATTTTACGGCGGATACTCGGCACATTGTCAAAGAAGGTAACGGCTTCTTCCACCGTCATATCCAGTACATCGTAAATGTTCTTGCCCTTGTACTTAACCTCCAGCGTTTCCCTGTTGTAACGCTTGCCGTCACAGACTTCGCAAGGCACATAAACGTCCGGCAGGAAGTGCATTTCAATTTTAATAATACCGTCACCGGAGCAGGCTTCGCAGCGTCCGCCCTTAACATTAAAGCTGAAACGTCCTTTTTTGTATCCGCGTTCCTTAGCATCGGTTGTTGCCGCAAACAAATCACGAATCATATCGAATACCCCGGTATATGTTGCCGGATTAGAACGCGGTGTCCGTCCGATTGGTGACTGGTCAATATCAATGACCTTGTCCAACTGCTCAATTCCGACAATGTCGTCATGCTTTCCTGCAATACATCTTGCACGGTTTAAAGACTTTGCAAGGTGCTTATACAATATCTCGTTGACCAGTGAACTCTTTCCCGAACCGGAAACACCGGTTACGCAGGTCAGCACACCCAACGGAATATCCACGTCCACATTTTTAAGATTGTTTTCCCTTGCGCCCTTGACCGTAATCCAGCCTGTCGGCTTTTTGCGCTCCTTCGGTACAGGAATCTTAATTCTACCGCTTAAATACGCACCTGTCACCGATTCCTTACAGCGCATAATATCCTCAGCCGTTCCGACTGCCACGACATTTCCACCATTCTTACCGGCACCCGGACCGATATCCACAATATAATCGGCGGCACGCATCGTATCTTCATCATGTTCCACCACCAGCACAGAATTTCCCAAATCACGCAGATGCAGGAGTGTCTTTAACAGCTTGTCATTGTCACGCTGGTGCAGTCCGATACTCGGCTCGTCTAAAATATACGCAACACCTACCAGTCCCGAACCAATCTGTGTTGCCAGACGGATTCTCTGCGCTTCTCCACCCGACAGGGTCGCTGTTGCACGGGACAGTGCCAGATAATCCAGTCCGACATCCATTAAGAACTGGATTCGTGCTTTAATTTCCTTTAAAATCTGACTGCCGATTGCAAGCTGTCTTTCCGAAAGCTGCATATTCTGTAAAAACTCCTGCAATTTAACAATCGAAAGATTGGTAATCTCATAAATATTTTTATCCGCAACAGTCACGGCAAGGGAAGACGGCTTTAAACGCTGACCCTTACATGCCTTACACGGTGTAATCTGCATAAATTCTTCATACTGCTGTTTCATTGTATCCGAACCGGTTTCACGGTAACGCTTCTGCATATTGCGGATTAAGCCCTCAAATGCTATATCGTACACACCTTCGCCGCGCTGTCCGCGGTAATGCACCTTTACGGAATGTCCGTTTGTTCCGTGAATAATAATATCGCGGATTTCCTGCGGATAATCCTGAAACGGTGTAGAAAGGCTGAAATGATATTCTTCCGCAAGTGCTTTCATAATCGCTCTTGTAAAACTGCCCTCGTCCGTCACCGACTGCCAGCCCATTGCCACAATCGCACCTTCATCAATGCTTAACTGCTCATCCGGTATCATCAGTCCGACATCAAATTCCATTTTATAGCCCAGTCCGAAACACTCCGGACACGCACCGAACGGATTGTTAAATGAGAAGCTTCTCGGTTCGATTTCTTCAATACTGATTTCACAATCCGGGCAGGCAAAGCTCTGGCTGAAATGCATCGGCTCACCGCCAATGACATCCACTGTCATCAGACCGTCTGCCAGTTTCAGTGTGGTTTCAATTGAATCGGTCAGACGCTTCTGGATTCCTTCCCGCACGGATAAGCGGTCCACTACAATTTCAATATTGTGCTTTTTATTCTTTTCCAGCTTAATCTCATCGGTCAGTTCATACATATTGCCGTCTGCAATTACACGGACATAACCGCTCTTTTTAGCCTGTTCAAACAGCTTGACATGTTCACCCTTTCGTCCGCGGACAACCGGCGCCAGAAGCTGGATTTTCGTCCGTTCCGGTAACTGCATAATCACATCTACCATCTGGTCAACCGTCTGTTTCTTAATCTCCCTGCCACACTTCGGACAATGCGGAATGCCGACTCTTGCATACAGCAGTCGGAAATAATCATAAATTTCCGTCACCGTACCGACCGTTGAACGCGGATTGCGGTTCGTAGATTTCTGGTCAATGGAAATCGCCGGAGATAAGCCTTCAATACTCTCTACATTTGGTTTTTCCATCTGTCCGAGGAACTGTCTTGCATAAGAAGACAGGGATTCCATATATCTTCGCTGACCTTCCGCATAAATGGTATCGAATGCCAATGAAGACTTTCCCGAACCGGACAGCCCTGTAAGCACAACCAGCTCGTTTCTTGGAATATCGACCGAAATATTATTCAGATTATGTTCATTTGCTCCGCGTATTTTAATAAACTGCCTGAATTTTCCCTTTTCCATTGTTCCCTCCATTTTCTGACAATGTTTTTCATTTTTTTACTATCATTTACTTGTTTTCATAAAGATACTGGTTAATCTCTATCATCTTATCACGCAGGGCCGCAGCTTCCTCGAAGTTTAATTCTGCCGCCGCCTTATGCATATTCTTTTCAATTTCTTTCTTTACCTTTTCCAGTTCCTTGACACTCATAGATTCATAATCCTTCTTTAACGTGTCGGACGGTCTGTCATCTGCCTCTGCCGCTCTTGAAATACTGATTAAATCACGCACTGCTTTGCGGATTGTCTGCGGTGTAATCCCGTGTTCTTCATTATATGCCTGCTGAATCTTTCTGCGGCGCTCTGTTTCCCCGATTGCCTTTTCCATAGACTCCGTAATCTTATCCGCATACATGATAACGTGTCCTTCGCTGTTTCGTGCGGCTCGTCCAATCGTCTGTACCAGTGAGGTTTCCGTTCTTAAAAAGCCTTCCTTATCCGCATCAAGAATGGCAACCAGCGAAATTTCCGGAATATCCAGACCTTCTCTTAAAGGTTAATGCCGACCAGCACATCAAACGCATCCAGGCGCATATCGCGGATAATGCGCTGTCGCTCCAGTGTATCAATATCCGCATGCAGATATTTTACACGGATTCCCAGTTCTTTCAGATAATCCGTTAAATCCTCTGCCATGCGCTTTGTCAGTGTTGTCACAAGAATCTTGTTATGTTTTCAGTTTCTTTGTGAATCTCCGATACCAGATCGTCAATCTGTCCGTCAATCGGACGCACGCTGATTTCCGGTCTAACAGACCTGTCGGGCGGATAATCTGCTCGGCAGACAGCAGTTCGTGGTCCCGCTCGTATGCTGCCGGTGTTGCCGATACAAACAGCATCTGCGAAATCTTATTTTCAAATTCTGTAAAATTCAGCGGTCTGTTATCCTTCGCAGACGGTAGACGGAAGCCGTAATCCACCAGTGTCGACTTTCTGGACTGGTCGCCTGCATACATGCCGCGTATCTGTGGAATCGTGATATGCGACTCATCGACAATAATTAGAAAATCGTCCGGAAAATAATCCATCAGTGTATACGGCGGCACTCCTGCCGGAAGTCCCGCAAGATGTCTGGAATAATTCTCAATACCCGAACAAAATCCGTTTCCTGCATCATCTCAATATCAAAATTCGTCCGTTCCGCAATACGCTGTGCCTCAATCAGCTTATCTTCACTTTTAAAGAACTTTACACGCTCCTCTAACTCCGCTTTGATATTCACAATCGCCTGTTCCATTTTTCTTTCTCAACAACATAATGGGAGTTTGGGAAAATGGCAATATGGTCTAATTCCAGCTTGACCTCACCTGTCAGTGAATCAATCTGTGCAATCCGGTCTACTTCATCCCCGAAAACTCCACACGGACCGCGTCGCCGCTGGATGCAGACGGATACACCTCCAAAACGTCCCCGCGCACACGGAATGTACCACGCTTAAAATCCGTATCGCTTCTGACATACTGAATGTCAATCAGCTTGCGGATTACGTCGTCCCTATCCTTTCCATGCCCGGTCTTAACGAAATCACCATGTTCTGATAATCCACCGGCGCACCTAAACCGTAAATGCACGAAACCGAAGCTACAATAATCACATCCCGCCGCTCTGACAGTGCGGCAGTTGCCGAATGGCGCAGTTTATCAATCTCATCATTAATTGCCGAATCCTTTGCAATATACGTATCACTGGACGGCACATAAGCTTCCGGCTGATAGTAGTCGTAATAGGAAACAAAGTACTCTACTGCATTTTCCGGGAAAAACTCCTTCATCTCCCCGTACAACTGTGCCGCCAGCGTCTTATTATGCGAAATAATGAGTGTCGGCTTCTGCACCCGCTCAATAATATTTGCCATTGTAAATGTCTTGCCCGAACCGGTAACACCTACCAGTGTTTCAAACTGGTTTCCCTCCTCAAAACCTTTCGCCAGCTTCTCGATTGCCTGCGGCTGGTCGCCGGTCGGCTGATATTCTGATACTAATTTAAAACGCTCCATAACCTCTATCCTCTACTTTCAACACTGCGGCTTCTTTTCTAACTGGATTATACCACACCCATTTTTTAATGTACAGCATTTTCAAACATTTGTTCTATTTTTATTTTCTTTCTATTATAAATGTACTTCATTTAATTATTTCAACATAGACCACACTTTATACGAATCCGCTTCATCTTCATTTTATCCCTGTTTCTTTCGGCACACATTTCATCTCCGCCCGCATATCATAATAAAAACAAGCTCAAGGATTTTCCCATGTATATCTTCTTCGGCATTTTCATCCTGATTTGCATTTTTTTTGCGGTCTTTTTTCACCGGCGCAGAAAACGGATTATCCAAAAAATCCGCAATATGAGCCCCTGTGCACAGAAAAAGCTTCTTGACGAACTGATGCAGCCGTTTGGATTTCTCTCCTGCCCACAGCAGAATGTCATCACATCCGATATTGATTCGTGGCAGCGCACCTTTGGTTATACACGCCTTTTTGACTACTCTGCACCACATTTTAAAATGGTATTTGACTGCGAACCGGTTTATTTTGACTATGATAACCGCACCTGGCTGATTGAATTCTGGAAAGGACAGTACGGTATCAGCTGCGGCGCCGAAATCGGCATCTACCGTGCCGATACAATTCTGTCCCCGGACCGGCTTACCCGTGCCCGCTTTGAAAGCATTTCCAATTCCCTCATGCTGCCGCTGTCCATGCAGCTTTTTTATCAAGGCAGACCACTGTTTTGCATCAGACAGACCCACTGGTGGCTGACGGGCTTCCGTCCGGGATTTTTTGCCTATCCGCAGGATTTGTCACTACGCATTTCCATCACCTTTTTTGACCGTGAAATGGCGGACAGCTTCGCCGATGCACTGATCGCCAAAGGGTACTGCCCTTACGATATTGAACTGTGCAGTGCTTCCGTTGCCTTTACCTTCGGCATACCGCACAGCTTCCAGCCGCGCTGTAAACGTCCGTTTGCTACGCGCATGGCACAGCGCGTAAACCGCATTTATTGTCGTATTTTTAATAAAATCACACGACCTTTTGCCAACTGTTATGAACAGATTCTATATCTGTACTTTTATCTGCCGTTTGCCTTCCGCCGCCTGCTGCGGATGAAACGCCACAAAACGCAGAAATTCCACCGATGCCGGAGGTGACCTGTCTATGAGTGCCAATTCACGTATTACAAATGCCTATGAAAACGCTTTCTGCCTGCCCTTAAATCCTTCATCAAAATATGTACTGTTTAGTGACTGCCACCGCGGAACAGGCAGAAGCAATGATAATTTCCTGAAAAATGAATATCTCTATCTTGCTGCCTTAAAATACTACTTTTCCCACGGCTTTACTTATATTGAACTGGGTGACGGCGATGAACTTTGGGAAAACCGCTCCATGTGCCCGATTCGCGAAATGCATGCCCAAAGTTTTGAACTGCTCTCCCGCTTTTATGCGAAACACCGGTTTTACGCCGTCTACGGTAACCACGATATTACCAAACGCAGTGCCCACTTTAGCGGACGTTGTTTTTCTTCGTGCTTCTGCTGGCAGGAGCAGTGTGAAATCCCGCTGTTTCCCGAAATTACATTTTATCCTGGAATTATTTTAAAAGACTGCGCCAAAAGAAAAGACCTCTTTTTACTGCACGGACATCAAAGTGATTTGTTAAACAGCACCCTCTGGCGGCTTTCACGGTTTCTTGTCCGCTATGTATGGCGTCCTTTGGAATCCCTTGGAATCCCTGATCCGACCAGTGCCGCCAAAAACCACACAAAGAAAAATGCTACGGAAAAGAAGCTGTCCGCATGGGCAAAACAGCACGAACTGATTCTGATTGCCGGTCACACCCACCGCCCCGTTATCGGAAACCGTACCTCTCCGTACTGCAACACCGGAAGCTGTGTATCCCCGCCGGCATTACTGCGATTGAAATCGAAAACCGTTGTATGACACTTATCAAATGGTCACAGGGCACGCGCAGCGATATGTGTCTTCAGGTCTTACGTGAACCGCTCGGCAACCCGCTGTGCATTGACGATTTTTGTAATAATTAAAGCCCTGCAGCAGTCCGGGTTCTTTGTACCGCTTTCCAAAAGATTAGATTTTTACGTCTAACCTTTGGAACCGGTACAATTTACCATGTCTGCCAAAGGGGCTTATTCTTTATCTACTATATATTCATTTTATTTATTTTATACAGGTTGAAAATTCATATCTATTTCTGCATTTCCTCCATCAGATATTCAACCGCTGTATTCCACTGAGCGTCCTCATTTTCATCTGTTCCCTGTTCTACCGTAATATCCGGTGTCACACCCTGTCCATGGATATTCTGACCGTTTGGTGTGTAATATTTTGCCGTTGTCAGTTTTATGGCACTTCCGTCCGTCAACGGCTTAATCGTCTGAACGATTCCTTTTCCAAAGGTCTGTGTTCCGATAATTTCACCCTTGTCGTAATCCTGCATGGCACCTGCAAAAATTTCCGAAGCACTGGCACTGTTGCCGTTGACTAAAACTGCTATCGGTATATCCAGTTCATGACCGTCTGTCCCCTTATACTCTGTCCTTTTGCCGCTTTTGTTTTCTGTATACACAATCAGCCCATCCGGAAGTGTATAATCCAGCATTTTGACAACCGTATCCAGCACACCACCCGGATTATCCCGCAAATCAATCACAAGTCCCTGCATGCCTGCATCTTCCAACGCCTGCAACGCATCCTTGTACTGCTGCGTCGTAACATCGTCAAATTCCGAAATTGACAAATATCCAATCTGATTTTCCCGCATTTCATATTTTACGGTCTGGGTATGAATTTCATCCCGCACCACATCAACGGAAAAAGCTGTTTCATCACGGATTGCATCCAAATGGACACTGGTTCCCTTGTCACCTTTTATCAACGCCACCGCACTGCTTAAATCCATGTCCGTAATATCAGTTCCGTCCACCGTTGTAATTTTATCGCCATTGCGAAGTCCCGCCGCATAAGCCGGTGCGTCTTCATACGCGTCAATCACCAGCACTGCACCGTCATCACTTTTCTGGCAGACCGCGCCGATACCATAAAACTTTCCGGTTGTGGATTCCACCAGACTCTGATATTCATCCGGTGTATAATAAACCGTATATTTATCACCGTAAGATGCCAGATACGCCTTGTAAATCATCTCTTTTGCCGTGTCCGTATCCACATCTTCCATGTAGAACAAATCCATTAAAGAATCCATTGCATTCAGCTTTGCTTCTACCTCGCTGCCAATGCCTTCATCTTCTGTCGTTGCTGTATCCTGCACATAAATTTCACCATTTACGCCTATATGGACAAATCCTTTGTGATAAAAACGTTTAAAAGAACAACACCTGCCAGTATGGCAATTGACAAACCGGCTATCGCACCGAATATCAGACCTCTGCCAAATCCGCTCTTTTCACCGTCTGCTGATTTTCTTCTAACTCATTCATGCGCTGTCTAAATCCTTCCTGCTGTTTTACGGCTTCCTTCCTTATAAATATGCTGTTCTGCAGCTATATATCTTCACCTATGCCGTTCTTTATAAGTAATTTTCTTTACAAATACGACTGTGGATTCACATACGTTCCATTCTTAATCATTGCAAAATGCAGATGGACACCATTTGAATTTCCTGTTGTTCCCATCAATCCAATGGTCTGTCCCTGCGTTACGGTATCACCGACCGAAACCTTCAAAGCCGAACAATGCATATAAACCGTACTGAATCCGTTTCCATGGTCAATCGTAATATAATTGCCCGCAGTTGCACTATATTTTGCAATAATAACAGTTCCTGATGCTGAAGCATAAATCGGATCACCGGCAACACCAACACTGACTGCACCGATATCCAGTCCCTTATGCGGCGAACTTCGATCCTCCGTATCACCAAACGGCGATGTAATACGCTTTGAAACCGTTGGCCAGATAAATCCACTGCTTGACGGTGTTGAACTATTTCCGCCGTTACTGCTGCTATTACTGTTACTATTGCTATTCTGTCCCGAGCTGCTGTTTTGATTCTTCTTTTCTTTCTCGGCTTTTTGCTGCCGCATCTTCCTGCTGCTTCTTCGCTACAAGATTTAAGATTTCATTCTCCTGCTCCTGCATCTCTTTTCAAGCTGCGCCTTTGTCGATGCTGTCTGTGTCGTCTGTGTTGACAGCGCCGCAAGTTCCTGTTCCTTTGCCTGCTGTACCAGAGCCAGCGCTGACTTCTGATCTTCAAGTGAAATCTTCATCGTATCCAATTCCGCATAATCGCTTTCCAAATTCTGTTTTGTCTGCTCAATATACTGAATCGTTTCTTCATACTCCTGAAGCTTCTGTCTGTCATACTCTGAAATTTTTGTAATATAATCCGCTTTATTTAACAAATCCGCAAGACTCGATGAAGACAGCAAAATGTCCAGATATGTATCTTCATTTCTCTCATACATAAACTGGATTCTTAATTTCATCGAATCATACTGCACATCTGCATCAATTTCAGCCTGTTCCAGATTGACCCTGGCTTCTTCTATCTGATTCTGCATATCCTCAATCTGCGTATTCAGTGACTGCAGACTGCTATCCAGCGTTGACATTTTTCCGTCCAGCTGTTCGATATAACTTTTCGTATCCGCAGATTCCTGTTGGAGCTGTTCCAGCTGTTTTTCGTATCTTCATACTGACTGCTTAACTGGTCCTGCTTATCTTTTGCCTGATTCAAATCTGTTACTGTATCCCCAAATGCGCGGATTCCGTTTCCAAACGGCGCATTGACATAAATGACCAGCATAAACAGAATAAGAACTACGGAAATCCCTCTTTTATTCGCCTATGTGCCATACTTTCCTCCATTCTTAAGCGACTATGCCCATCAGGGTATATGTTTCGCCCAAAACGAAAGGTGCCACGCAAGAGTCATCTCGTGGCTTTCCTGCGACAGCACCTTGTTGTTCATTAAACGTTTGCGTGCTTCCGTACAGCAAAGAAACTGCCCAGTGCACCAATTCCAATACCCAGCGCGATTGCAACCGGTGTAAGAATCCGGAATACTTCTGATACCGGGAGAAATGCCAGAATGTTATTCAAAATCGAGAATTTATTCAAAACATATGCAATAACATTCTGATACATATAACGGAAAATCACAATCGGAATAATCGCACCGATGATACCAATTGCAATACCCTCTACGAAGAACGGTGCATTAACAAACGCATCCGTTGCTCCGATAAATTTCATAATCGAAATTTCCTCTTTACGGACTGTAATACCAATGACAATCGTATTGGTAATCAGGAAGATGGAAACTGCGAGCAGAATTATAATCACTGCAATTGCCACATATCCAACCAGCTTTGCCGCACTTGACAGACCGCTCGCTGTTGCTTCGGAACGGTTGACCTGACGCACGCCGTCCAGATTTTCAAGATATGTAACCAGCGTTCCTGCATTCCCGCATCACTTAAATAAACTTCATAGGATGCCGAATTAATCAGCGGATTATCCTTAAAGCCTTCCGCAAGATCCGGATATGCTGCAAAATATTCTGACTTAAAGTTATTCCATGCTTCTTCAGCCGATGTATAATGAACGCTTGAAACCTCTACACGGTTGCTGATTGTATCACCCAGCTTCTTAATCTCTGTATCCGAAAGGCCTTCATCAAAGAACACCGTAACACAGACTTCATTTTCAGCCTTCTTTACCATATACTCAAAATTCATCATAATAGAATAAAAACGCCAAACAAAAATACACACGCTGTAATGGTGGCAATTGAAGCCAGGAAAACAGCCTGTTTCTATAAATATTTTTGAAACCCTGTTTCAAATGATAAAATATTGACCTAATCTTCATAGAAATATCCACCTTTTTCCAAATCGCTGATTATTTTACCTTCACTCATGGTAATTGTTCTCTTTTTCATCTGCTGTACAATTTCCATATTGTGTGTTACCACAAGCACCGTTGTTCCCTGCTTATTTGCCTGATTTAAAATCTTCATGATTTCGGCCGAATTGGCAGGATCCAGATTACCGGTCGGTTCATCGCACAGTAAAATTGCCGGACGATTCACTAACGCTCTGGCAATCGCAACTCTCTGCTGTTCACCACCGGATAATTCATTCGGATATGCCTTATACTTGTCCAGCAGACCAACCATTGACAACATAGACAATACACGGCTTTTAACCTGTCTTGTCGGTGCTTCAATGACCTGCTGTGCAAATGCAATATTTTCAAATACATTTCTGTCCGGTAACAGACGGAAATCCTGAAAAACAACACCGATATCCCTTCTTAAATAAGGCAGCTTCTTTCTTGTAATTTTATTCAGATATTTTTTATTAACATAAATCTTTCCTGTTGTCGGGTCTAATTCCTTTAACAACAGCTTAATGAGTGTAGACTTACCAGAACCACTCTTACCTACTATAAATACAAACTCACCCTTCTGGACATGCAGATTAATCCCGTTCAACGCCGGGACACCAGAAGAATACGTCTTTGTAACATCCTCTAAGATTATCATCCGTAATCTCCTCCATTAAAATGTATCAATACTTTCCATATACTTCATATATTTTACAACCATCAGCGCAATTTTAAATGTAATCGCATCATCAAATATACGCAAATCCAGTCCTGTACTCTTTTGCAGCTTATCCAGACGATACACCAGTGTATTCCGGTGGATATAAAGCTGTCTGGACGTTTCTGAAACATTCAGGCTGTTTTCAAAACTTATTGATGGTTGACAGTGTTTCTTCGTCAAATTCATCTGGCGATTTGCCATCAAAATTTCCTTAATAAACATCTGGCACAGCGGCATCGGCAGCTGATAAATCAGGCGTCCGATTCCAAGGCGGTTGTATGCCACCACATTCTTGTCGCTGTAGAAAATCTTTCCGACATCCAGTGCCATCTTCGCTTCCTTATAAGAACGCGAAACTTCACGAATATCATTGACTATCGTACCGTATGCAATATGTGCAGCACTCATCGCTTCCGTATTGAGCATATCAATAATAACCTCTGCGGTCTTATCCAGCTCATCGTAAGTTTCCGTACCTTTGACTTCCTTTACGAGAATGATATTTTTTCTCATCGACCGCCGTGATAAAGTCACGCACTTTTCCCCAAACAATGTACGCACTGTTTCCAGCGCACTCGTATCCTTTTCATGTTTTGTTTCAATAATATATACGACACGTTTCACATCTGTTTCAATATGAAGCTTTTCAGCTCTTGTATACATATCTACCCTCAGCAGGTTATCCAGCAATAAATTCTTAATGAAATTATCTTTGTCAAACCGCTCCTTATATGCCACAAACAGATTCTGAATCTGAAATGCTGCAAGCTTTCCGAGCATATACACATCGTCGCTTGTTCCTTTTGCTAAAAGAATATATTCTAAATTCTGGTCATCTAATACCTTGAAAACTGATATCCATTCACTACCTGGCTTTCTGCCGGAGAGTCCATAAATGCAATCCGCATCTGCAATGCAGTTTTGCGCATCCTCAAATGTTTTCGCTGCCACTTTACCATCAGCATCTATTACACAGAAATCAACTCTTGATATAGCCTTCAATCCATCAACTGTCGTTTGTAAAATCTGATTCGATATCATCCCAAACTTCCTTTCCTTTGATTTTAGCTAGTTCTTTTACTATTGTAATGCAATTTGCCAAAAAAAGAAATGCACAATTTCTATACATTTCCTCAAAATTTCATGAATTTTAGATTTACATTACGATTCTTGGAACCATTTCTACAGATTTCATATTACGTAACTTATTCAAATTAGTGAGTAATAACCTGTTCTGTTTCCTTATCAAATACATGAAGTCTTGAAATATCCATAGCAAACTTAACAACATCACCAGGACGAGCTGTTGTACGTGGATTAACCTTTGCTGTACATGTTGTCTGTGCAATATCATAGTGAAGGTTAACTTCTGCACCGAAGTTCATATACCTTAACCTGAGCTTCAAATGTATGATCAGCATGAGCTGCAACAAACTCTTCATCATCCTTGATATCTTCTGGACGGATACCAACTACTACAGTCTTACCAACATAGCTCTTAAGCTTTTCGCTCTTTTCAGCCGGAAGTGTAATAGATACTGTATCGCTCATCTTTAATGTTACCTGTGAACCGCTCTGAACAACTTCAGCATCAATTAAGTTCATCTGAGGTGATCCGATGAAACCAGCAACGAAGAAGGTTGTTTGGTGTGTTGTAAAGGTTGCTTGGTGTATCTACCTGCTGGATGATACCATCCTTTAATACAACGATTCTTGTACCAAGTGTCATAGCTTCTGTCTGGTCATGTGTTACATAGATGATTGTTGTTTCAAGTCTCTGATGAAGCTTAGAGATTTCGACACGCATCTGAACTCTTAACTTTGCATCAAGGTTTGAAAGAGGTTCATCCATAAGGAATACCTTAGGGCTACGAACGATTGCACGACCCATGGCAACACGCTGTCTCTGACCACCTGAAAGAGCCTTTGGCTTACGATCAAGTAGATGTTCGATATCAAGAATCTTAGCAGCTTCATGAACTGCCTTATCAATATCAGCCTTTGGTACTTTTCTTAACTTCAGACCAAATGCCATGTTATCATATACTGTCATATGTGGATAAAGAGCATAGTTCTGGAATACCATCGCGATATCTCTATCCTTAGGTTCTACATCATTTACTAACTTATCACCAATCCATAATTCACCTGAACTGATTTCTTCAAGACCAGCGATCATACGAAGAGTTGTAGACTTACCACAACCTGAAGGTCCTACGAAGATGATGAATTCCTTATCAGCGATTTCAAGATTAAAATCCTTTACGGCAACAAAACCGTTCGGATATACTTTACAAACATTTTAAGTGATAAACTTGCCATTTTAAAATATCCTCCTAAATAAATGACGCCTTTCGCTTTCGCATCTTGCCCGCGTCTGTTGTTGTAATAAATAATACAATAATCAACCGATAATTACCATATTGTATTTCAACAAATATCTGCGGATATTTTCGTCAAATTTACTATAGACACTGATTTACTGTAACTTTTGTACAAAACCATTCCCCATTACTTCACGAACATCACCAACGATTAAAAGCTGTTTTCGTCTATTTCCATTACGATTTCTTTCAGATACGGTATCTGTTTGATTGAAACCACGCACAGCAGCACACTTTTTCCTGCTGCGTATAGACCCCGCTTGCAGGAAACCGTGTAATGCCACGGTGCATTTTTCCATAACCACCGGTGCAATCTGCTCATTTTATCGGAAATAATCCACACTGCCCTTGCCTGCTTCGTGCCTTCCAGCACCGTATCTGTCACCAGCGCCGTGACATAAACGGCAATAATGGCATACAGACTGACACTCATTCCGAATACCAGCACACCAGCAATAATAACCGCCATGTCCAGCACCTGAATAATACTTGCCAGTGCATACTGGCGGAAAACCGGTGCAGCAATACCCCCAGCATATCCGTTCCGCCGGTTGTAAATCCGGATTTTAACACCAGTCCGATACCGGCTCCGCAGGCTGCCCCTCCATACACTGCCGCCAGCAGATAATCCGCTGCATCTACGGGAACTGCCGGAAGCACCGCCAGGTACAGTGTAAGCAGTACCGCCCCGGTAACAGTGTTTTTATAAATTCTTTTCCTTCTATATAAAATGCAGCAATAAACAATGGCACATTTAATGTAACATTGGTAATCCACAGTGGCACGCCGCCCGCCCATACGCCACCTGTTACACGGTTTACAATGACTCCGATTCCCGAAAATCCGCCGGTCACCATACCCACCGACTGATAAATGCTCTTATATGCTGCCGCCATCAAAATGTCCCTGCCGCCAAATACAAATACCGCTTCATCCCACACTCCGCTTTCCTTACTTTTCCCACAGTATGCCCGGAAAATGTGCGGACTATACTAACCAGCGAAAATAGTTCGTTCGGCGAAGTTTTCCTCCACCATCCAACAAAGGTGCCAGACCAAAGTCAAGTAACACTATGATAAAATCCCTCCGGGCTGCCACCCTACTCCAGCGAAAATAGTTCGTTCAGCATCGCCACAGTCCAGCAAATGTGCTGGATCGAAGTTAAGTAACACGTTGAGGGACAGCACATTTGCCGGACCATATTTGTATAAAATGTGACATTTTTTCTCTTTTTCTTCATTTTTTGTAAAAGTGTTGCATTTTCAAATCCTTGTATTATAATACATACATAAGATACAAACAGTTGATAAGTTATTTGAAAGAGGTGCAATATGGATATAGCTTCTTTATCAACAGCAATGAGCACACAGAACATTTTGAACGATGTCAGTGTTGCGATGCTTAGTAAATCGTTAGATACCGTCGAAGATATGGGCGATGGAATGGTAAAGATTATGGAATCTTCCGTTACTCCTTATCTTGGACAGAATATAGATTACTACGTTTAGTTTTTCTTATTATTTTTCCTTTCTCATTTTCTTATAAAAGGGAGTTGTTATGAAGTAATTCATATACAACTCCTTTTTTTAGTTTCTAAACCTTACTTTGATATAAGGTTCAGAAACTTTTATATTCTTTTAACTTATGCATTTCCTTTATGTATCCCCACTCTCGCTCTGTCCCGGCATTCCTGCTTTTCCTGCGGATTCCGGTTTGTGTTTTGCGCTTCCAATTTTCGTTTTTCTCTTTAATAAAATACAGCCGCCACAATCCACAAAATCACAAGAAATACAACATTCCAGCCGGTAAATACCAACATATACTTTCCTTTTCACTTTGTGGTGTAAGCGCATACTGCTTATAAGAAATCAGACTTGCCATTGATGCAATCAGTGTTCCCAGTCCGCCGATATTCGTGCCGAGAATCAGCGCATTGATATTTTCCGTAAAGCCCGACAGCAGCACCGCCGCCGGTACATTACTGATTATCTGGCTTGCAAAATTGATGCTGCCAGTTCGTGTCCGCCCACATGTGTCCTTAAAAGCACTGAAGCCGTCCATATTTTTAATGTTACCCACAAGAATAAAAATGCCACAAATGTTATCAACAGCATATAATCCGGCTTTGTGAACAACTGTCTGTCCAATACAAAAGAACACCGATAACAATAGCCAGTAACATTCTGTAATCCAGTACATGAAGCACTGTCAGAATACACAGGAAAACAATGTCAAATATCCACACAGCCGTACTTTCTCATCTTTTGCATTTTCCCGGACCATTTCCTCTTTATCCGATACTTCCGCCCTGACATCTTTCTGTCTGACAGCCCTCTGTCTGCTGCCTTTCTGTCTGATATAGCCCTGCCTGCCGCTTTTCTGTCTGCCGCTCCTGTTCCAAAATAGCTCTCTCCGCCTGCACCTTAATTTCCCTTTTAGGAATACAAAGCGACGTGACCAGCAGTAATCCAAGTGACACCGCCGTCACCGGAAACATCAGCTTTAAAAACGCTGTAACCGGACTGCCGACAGCGAATACAGATAGAGATTCTGTGGATTCCCGATTGGCGTACACATACTGCCGAGATTCGCCGCAATCGTCTGCATAACAATGACAAAAATCAGATTTTCTGTCAGACCTGCCGCCTGTAATACCGCCACCGCAAACGGCACAAACGTCAGCAGGGCGACATCATTTGTAATCCACATACTGGCAAAAAAGCAGCCAAGTACCAATACCAGCTCCAGTTGTCTTGCATTTTTTACATAGCACAGCATTTTTTTGATAAGCCATTCAAACAGTCCCACACTGCGAAAGCCCGCAACTACTGCCATAAAGCAAAACAACAGCGCAAGCACGCGGTAATCGATATAACCAAAATAGTCTGCTGACGGGTGAATTATAAACATACTCACCACAGCCAGCAGACCCGCAATGCACAAAACCGTTTCTTTTTTAACAAATGTTACAAGTTTTTTTGCTGCATTCATTTTTCATTTCCTCATTTCAAAAACATTTTAATGTGCCAAATCCGAAAAGCCCATTCATCCCATCCACTTCATCTTTTCGCAGAAAAGGACAATATCGTGACATTTCTATCACAATACTGTCCCCAAAATATTTTTATCCAAAGCATTTTCATCCGGAAACTTTATATAAATTCTATATAAAGCATATATGCAAGTGCCGCCGCAACTGTTGCAATCAGCGGAGGTGTTATAAAACGCTCGCCGTTTTGCGGTTTAAAGCCCTTATGCAGCTGTTCTTTCAGATACTCCCATCGTCCGTTTCTGACTGCAATCTTTTTAAACAGCAGATAGGCAATTCCTAAAAACCCTGCCGCCACAAGTCCAAGCATCACAAGCTGCGCAATAATCACCGGCACACTGTTCATTGAACTTTCCGCTGCTTGCGCACTCTGTTCAAGCAGTTCACTGCCGCCTGATGTCATTGACACCAGCTGCATCAGAATCACCGAATAGGAATTCGCTGCAAAATGTGCCAGCATTGAAGAATACATAGAGCCTGTAGCCTCTACAAGCAGTGCAAATATAATTCCCATTACCGCCGCATAACTTAACTGATTGATATTCAAATGCATCAGCCCAAAGACCAATCCGCTAAGCACCGCTGCCCCTAAAATTCCATTTTTTCTGTAAGAATGATAAATCAATCCACGGAAAACGAATTCTTCCACACACGCAGGCAGTACTGCAATAATCAGAAGCTGCAGCCAAAATGGATATGCAACCAGTTCCTGCACAGATCCCTGCACATAATTTGTTGAAAACAGTCCTGATACACTGTTGATAAATAACATCAGCGGAATCAGCGTATAACCAATCAGCAGGCTTAACAGTCCGTCCGATATCCGCAGTTTCCGGTACGGCATACACGCAATAATATTAATCTTATGGACTGCTACGTAAACCAGTGCCGGAAGCAGTACAATTGCCTGACTGATAAGATAACTGCCCCAAAGCGGTATATTCACACCCGTTACCGCAATAACAGCTCCTGCAAGAATCGTCAGCACAATACTGCTTACAAAAAGTACCGGAATAAATCTGTTAATTCGTTTACACATAGATTACTTCCATGCAATCGCTTCAACTTCAAGTAAAACGTCCTTTGGCAGTCTTGCAACTTCTACACAGGAACGTGCCGGGAACGGTTCTTTGAAATATTTCTTATAAATTTCGTTGATTTTGCCAAAATCGTTCATTTCCTTGATAAATACGGTTGTCTTTACAATATTTTCTACCTTAGAGCCTGAATCTTCTACCAGATGGCAAAGATTTTCAAATGCCTGCTCTGCCTGTGCTTCCACACCCTCTGCAATTTCACCGGTTGCAGGATTTACAGGAATGACACCTGATGTAAATACCATATTATTAATTTCAATTGCCTGTGAGTAAGGTCCAATTGCCCCCGGTGCTCTCTTTGTACTGATAACTTTCTGCATAATACTTTCTCTCCTTTTTACTTTTTCAGCTTGATACAGCTTTCTGCAATCTCAATTTTTCCTTCTTTTAACAGACGCCCGACCGCACGTTTAAACGCATTCTTACTCATATCAAATTCGGCTTTGATAATCTCAGGCGCTGCTTTATCTGTAAAAGGAAGACTTCCGCCTCTTTTTTCAATTGCATGATATATTATACTGGAATCTTCATCCATTTGTATATAGGCTTTTTGTTTCAGACTGATTGACAGTTTATGGTCATCGCGCACTTTCGATACTCTGCCGTGAATTGTATCGCCTATCTGAATCTTTCCGAATACTTCATTTTTCGGAATCATGCCAAAATAACGGTCATCTACCGCTACGTACACACCGTAATCCGGGTTAATTTCAATGACTGTTCCCTGTACGGCGCTGTCTTTTACATATGGACTGTCACAGCTTAAATAATCATATACGCGCATGGTTGCTGCCAGACGGTTACTCTTATCAACATAAAGTGCCGTCAGACAGATATCACCTTTTTCCACATGCGTTGTCTGCTCTTTAAATGGAAGGAACAAATCCTTTTCCAGTCCCCAGTCTAAAAATGCACCGATTTTACCGACTTCCGAAACCTTTAACTTTGCAATCTGTCCCAGTTCCAGCTTCGGTGTCTTCGTCGTCGCAATCAGACGGTCACTGGAATCACGGTAAACAAAAACCGTCAGTGCATCGCCCACTTCAATGTCCTGCGGAACCTGCTTCTTTGGCAGTAAAACTTTATCTTCTTCTGTACCAAGGTAAATACCAAAATCTACGATTTTTACAACATTCAAACATTGTGTTTTTCCTAATTCAATCATACCAATCTCCATTCCGCAGGCATTTTAATGCCGGAGGAATCGCGAACTGAATCTATTCAGTTCTGCGATAAGGACAGTTTTGTGACGCCTGCGGCACAAAACTGTTGTGTGAAAATCTTAGATTTAAGGATTTTCACACCAATCTCCATTCTGAGCAACTTGTTGCGAAGCGGCGATGAGAAATTCGCGAAGGCGATTTCTCATCTGCCATCATAGCTATTTGTTTTGCTCCGAAACAAATAGTTCTATAATGCAAAAAATCCCTCGCAATCATGCGAGGGATAAAGGACTGGGCTTGAGGGACTCGAACCCCCACAATGCTGGAATCAGAATCCAGTGCCTTACCATTTGGCGAAAGCCCAATGTCGTTTGCCGTATGTCGTAACGACAAGATGTATTATATAATAACAAAAAATAAAATGCAAGCACTTTTTTCATTTTTTTTGAAATTTTTTGTTATTTTTTTGCAATTTCAGTATTCATGCGGCTTCCCGGCATTTATTTCTTTGTTATTTTTTAAAATGTCATCAAAACCGGAAACCCTTCCCGGTATTCCTTTACAATGTACGGATGCTCCTTCGCATATTCATAAATGGTTTTTCCAAGTCCGTCTTCAACCAACGCCTTCATCTGTTCCAGCGGCACCTGATTGATTGCCGGACAGGTCGGTGTCAATGCAATGACATACTTTTCATTTTCCTTCATAATCCGGAGCGGCCATATTTTACAGTCAAACGGCTTTTCTTCATTATTTAACGTACAGCCCTTGTGCGCATCCAGAAATTCACAGGCGGCTTCCTCCTCGGAATCCTGCGTACGATATTTCCCTGTTAAATCCATCTGACCGTATTCTTTTCCCGAAACCGTCTGCTTTTTAAACACAACCGGACTGCCCTTCTTTTCCAGTGAATCCATAACCTCTTTCGGAAACAGTGGCGTTTCCCAAAGACTGCATCTTCTGAACGAACAGCAGAAACGGCACTCGGCACACGTTTCTTTTTTCAAAACTTTTGAAAGCATTTTCTCTCCTTCTTTCCAATCAGACCCGCAGATTTATTCTGTAGTGTCCTGTCATTTTAAATGTGCATTATATTTCTTAACCAGCATTTTAGGATGGTAGGACATTTTTGCCTTACGAAGCCCCTCAATTCCGATATCTTCTTCTCGATTCAGCCATGTGCAGTTTAACGTCTGTGCAAACAGCCTGTTAATCGCCGCATATGCACCATTTGTCACACATTCACCGACCGCCTTTTCAAAATGAATATCACACGTATCTTCATTAATATAAGAAGCAACCGTCATCGCCGCCGGTGTATCATTGACGTATAAAAGCCCGCCTAAAAGCTCTAACTGTTCAAAATGCTCCAGCGCTTCTTTGACCGCCGCATATTCTTTTTTCTGCGACTCGTCTTCTTCCTGCAAATGTTCATAATACCACATATCTTCCACAAGCACCGCATCCTGCCAGTTTGCCGCGCCTATCTGCTCAAAGCGGTATTCCGGATACGTCCTTACAAACTTTGAAAAATGATTTTTCTTCTTATGAAATGCCTTTCCTGCCAGATTTGCCAGTTCTTCCTGCGAATAAATGTAGTCGCTGTCCCCCGGATTGCTCTCAAATACAAATGTATCCGGGAAAACCTCCTCTAACATCTGCTTTTGTTCTTCCGTGAGCAGACAGAAGCACAGCGGCTCCCTGCGTTTTTTTGCATCCTCTTTTAATGCTTGCAGTGCTTTTTCCGGGTTGCCTGTGCCTATCGGAAAGGTATATCCCTTTCTTCCGTAATAGCCATTGTAGTGCCGCAGTAAAAAGCCTCTGTAACTGCAAATCTGTATGTCATATTTTTCACGAAGCAGATACATATTGGCAAATGAAACATCACTGCCCATATTTCCTGATTCCGCAATTATTTTCCGAATCCAGTCACCATCGGAAATGGAAGGTGTTGACCATTCAAGCATAACCTTAAAGCTTCTCCGTTCTATCATTATTAAGCGTCTTACGCATTTAATATCCATATTTTGCCCTATTTTAGCATATCGACCGGTACTTCACAACCAACGCGCCATAAAATTTCTCTAAAATCCGTCAAATACATTGACCCTGCATTTTGTTTCCAGTAAAATAGATTATTAGCATATCGAAAGGAGCTCTTAAAAAACGTATGAATAAAAAAAATATTTCACTGATTTTAATTGGCATTTTACTGCTTGTGTTACAGTTCTATGTCCGGGTCGGCAATGCCACGATTGATGTCTTTTCTGACGTCATCGGCTTTATCCTGATTGTCATTGGTATTTTACCGCTTGCCCCACGTAATGTGTTATTTAAAAAAGCAAGACTTGCCGCTATTTTAGGAACGGCTGCCGCCGTTATCGGTCAGGCACTGCTTTTTAAGGACTGGGGTGACAGCGCTTCTCAGATGCGCACAATGGCTGCCGGTCTTTCTACTATTTTTACAATTTACTTTACTTATTATTTTACGGAAGCCATCATATTAGAAGCAAAATTTCAGGAAAAATCTGCCGCAACACGTTCTTTCAGAATCGTATGGCTGTTGCTGGGTGCATTGGTATTTATTCATTATATCGCATTTATGTCCAATATTTCCCTTGCCTCGATTCTTGTCGGTGCAGGTTCCGGCATTTGTGCCATTTACTACTGTTCAACCATGCTGACTGCCTGTAAGCAGCTTTATATGGAAGGTCTTCCTACAAAGCATATGGACATTTCCGCAGAAAAAGCTTCAAAAAAATAAGTGCAGGCAATTGCTGTATTTACATTCTTCGTTTCTGTCTGTACCACATTGACAGATACAGCTGTTGTAGATAAAATAAGCACATAGAGATGGAGATTAGAAATGAAAAAGCTTGAAATTATTATAAGACCTGAGCGTCTTGACGATTTAAAGACAATTTTAAACAGCTGTAATGCACACGGTCTGATGATTACCAATATCATGGGATACGGAAGCCAGAAAGGGCATAAACAGGCTTACAACGGTGTTGATTTTGGCGGTAACCTGCTTCCGAAGGTTAAGGTTGAAACGATTGTCGATGATGATACCGCAGAAAAGATTATTGATTTAGTTATTGAAGAAATTAATACCGGTCTTTACGGCGATGGTAAAATCTTTGTCTACGATGTCTGCGATGCGGTTCGTATCCGTACCGGCGAGCGCGGTGTTGATGCATTATAGTACATTGCTTTAACAGAATATATTTTACGATTATCAACGGGGATAATTACAGACTGTTTCGACAGAGTAATTATCCTCTTTTTGTATATTATTTTCGTTATCTGTATCCCATAACCGTACAGATATAGACGGAATATTTTATTCCAAAAAAAGTCCCGCAGGATACTACCCAATCCTGCGGGACTTTTTATTTTGGTCTTTTACTGCTTTCATTTTCACTGTATTTTACTTTTACTTACAGCTCATCTGTATCCGCTTCATCTTTTTTCACATACTGCTGCAAAATTCTTGAAAAAATAAATGAATCAATATAAAAAATCAACGGAATCGATATAAACATGATACCGACATACTGCATTGTAAAATAAATCAGTCCATATGTAGCAATCATCATGCTGATGGTCTGTGGCAGATGGTGCATGCAAAGCACCAGTGCATTCTTTATCGTTGCAAATACGGTATTGTCAAACTTTGCAAGCACCGGAAATACATACAGCACAACCGCCGCCAGCACAATTAAAATACCGATTGCCGCAAACATCAGCAGCTGTACCAGCGTACCGCCGCCGTCTGCTGCCCATTTTGCACAGACATTAATGTCTACCAGAAGGATTGCCGCAAACGCTGCTAAAATCAGTTCAATCAAAATACTCTGCTTTAAATTCTGCTTAAAGGATTTAAAAAATTCCTTCCAGACATAGCCTTCTTCATCTCTTGCCATTTTCAAAGCCGCATAAAACACCGCCGTCAGCGATGCACCGATTGTAATAACCGGAATACTGCACACCATCGCCAGCAGGGTCAGAATAATAAAGTCACCGGCTTTGGTGAGTGTCTTAAAAAATTTACCGTTTATGTCAAATACGCCCATTCTTCTACCTTTCACTCTCTGTATTGATAACATGTATGATTATATATGGATACTGTCGAAAAAGCAAAGCATTTTTCTTACTTTTTCATTAAATATTTCTAAAAGCAAGTGCCTTTTATACAAATTTATGTTACACTGACTAATGTCTTTCAAAACGAAACTGTAAACATTTGCAGAAAGGAGTACTATGAAGCCATTTTTTAAAAAGAAACCTGTAAAAGAACAGATGACTCCGTTTAAAGATTTGACTTTCTCCGAAAAAGTCCACTATATCTGGGAATATTACAAATATTTTATGCTCGCGGCAGTACTTGTAATCATTGCTGTTGTAAGCTTTGTCATCTCTTTTCAGCGTAACAATTATACAACCGCTTTCAGTATGGTTATTATTGACGGTAAAATGACCGGCTACGATACCGGAACCGATGCCATTACGACCGGTTTTACCGGATATCTTGGCATTGACGGCAAAAAGGAACGTGTGGAATGTGATTACAACTATTCCCTGATTCCAAAGCTTTTAGATCAGGATGTCAGCGCCAGCCAGCAGAAAATCTACACACTGGCATCCACCGGCTCGATTGACGGTTATATCGCAAGTCCTGATTATATCGATTACTTCTCTACGGATAAAGAGCCGTTTTTAACGGATTTAAGAGAAGTTTTAACCGATAAAGAACTGGAAACCTTAGCCGGTAAAATCATTTACTATACCAAAGAAGACGGTACAAAAATTCCGATTGCACTGGATTTAACCGATACCAAGATCAAGACCGAAACGGACTTTACCATGGATAATCCATGCTACGGCATCGTTGTAACCGCGCCGAACTTAGAAAATGCCGTTGCCTTTATCCGCTACGCATTTGACTTATAAATGTACAGATTCATTCCGTCAATATCCTCCGCAAAAACTGTAAATCCCAGTTTTTGTGCGAGGCTGATTGACGGAATATTTTTTTGATGACAGCATAAAAATAAATAACTGCAAAGCTCTCGCTCCTTTACATAATCAAGAATTGCAAGACATGCTTCTTCAGCATATCCCTTTCCCTGCCACGGCTTTCCGATAAGATACCCCAGTTCTTTTTGTAATTCTCCGTCAATTTCGCGGTTTTCAATCCCCGCCCGTCCGATGACTTTATTATCTTCCTTACGGATCACCAGCCACAAACCATGCTCGAAAAAGCCGTACATATTTTTGATGTACTGTCTTGTAAATTCTTCTTCCTCAGCCCTTTCATACAGCGGTTCAATATACGGACAGTCCCGCAGTGTATCATAGACCTCGTACAGACTGTCTAAATCCGCAAGCTGCATTTCCCGTAAAATCAGCCTGTCGGTTTCTGCAATCTCAAGGGGAAATCTGTAATATCTGCAATAAACGGTTTCCAAGTACATTTTATCGATTGAATCGGTATTTTCCACGACATATTTTGCACTACCCCTGTAATCAAAGCCGTAACCGATTGACGGAATATTTTTTACAACTTCGGGCAGTTCCGTATCCTGTAAGTCTGTTAAAAGCACCCGCCCCGCCAACGGTTGTAACCGTTTCAACCGCTTATTAAATGTTTCAGACGGTCCTAAGGACTGCAGCTGCTCCCGGCAGAGAATTTTTAAGTCCCTTAGTTCCGGCTGTCTGCGCAGTTTTTCACATATCTTATATTCTTTTTCTTTATCCTGCATGATGACTGCGATTTCCCGCACATTTTTCTGCATATTTTTTATCCACTTTCTTATTTTCTCAATCTTTTTTATTTTTTGCCGATACACATAATATATATATATGATATCAGGGTCAAAGGGTTATTCACCCACATGAGCTTGCTCATAGGTGGGTGAATAACCAACACAAACTTATACCGTTATAATATCAAAGATAAGGAGGACCTGCAAATGTCATCTGCTTTTATAAATTCACTGGGCAGCAGCTTTGGCAGCCTTACAACAACACAAACGAAATCACAGTCAAGAACGAAAAAGAAAACTACGCAGTCCGGTAAAATTGTCGTTAAAAAGAACATGACCGCACAGGGGTATCTGATCCGCATGGCAAATGCCAAATCCCCGGCACAGGTTGCCGGCATTATCCGTGCCGCACGCGCCGATGCCAACGCCATGAAAAATTCAGATGCAGGAAAAACAGCCATTGCCGAAGCCCAAAAAATTGCCGATGCGATTGAAAATAAAGGGACTTTAAAAATCAGCCGTTTAAAAAAGGAACAGCTGCTCCGTCAGAAAAAACAGATTGAAGAATCCTGCGGTGCAAAGAAAAAAGCCGCTTTGACGTCCAAACAGCTTAAAAAGAAAAAACGCGCCCGCAAAGCCGAGGAACGCGCCGATGCCGCAAATGCCATAACACCGTATAAAAAACAAACAGAGGAAGACAACGAATCCAATCCCTCATCTTCCTCTGATATGACTACGCCCGGCAGTGTCATTGACGTTGCGGTTACGGCTGATACCGGCTGCGCACCCGCTGACGCTTCAAGCGTTGATGTCAGTTTATAAAATTTTTTTATCTCTGTACTTCATTTCCGCTTTCAGAAAATGCGAGCTGGCTGACTTCATCTGCCGTAACAAGGTTGAAATCACCGCTTACGGTATGCTTTAAGCAGCTGGCTGCATTTGCAAATTCAACCATTTTCTGAGCATCGTACTTCTGTAAGCAGGCATAAATCAGACCTGCACAGAACGCATCGCCCGCACCGATATAATCTAAAATGTGCATGAAATATTCTTTGCTGTAATAAGCCTTTCCGTCTGTATAAATCATAGACTGTAACTTAAAGGTTGTGATAGAAGTTTCTGTACGCCAAACTGCTGCCACCATTTTAAACGGAAAACGCTTCATGAGTTCTTTTGCAATATACTCGTTCTTTTCTGTGCCTTCTCCGACCGGCTCAAGCTGGAAAATACCAATCGCATCGTCTTCATTGGCAATACAGATATCTACATACTGGCAGATTTCCGTCATAACCTTGTTTGCCTTTTCACCGCTCCAGAGCTTGCTTCTGTAATTTAAGTCACAGCTGACGGTCATTCCCTTTTCCTTTGCTTTTTTGCAGGCTGTTAAGCAGACCTTAGCCAGTGTATCGCTGATTGCCGGTGTGATTCCTGAAAAATGGAACCATGTTGCATCTGCAAAAATGGCATCCCAGTCAAAATCACTTTCTTCTGCCAGTGCAATCGCTGAACCGCTTCTATTATAAATAACGTTTGATGGTCGCTGGCTGGTCTTCTTTTCCAGAAAATAAATACCAATCTGGTCGCCGCCGCGTACAATCTTACTGATGTCCACACCGTACTGGCGCAATGCATTGACTGCACTCTGACCGATTGCATGTTTTGGAAGCTTGGTTACATAAGCCGCATCCACACCGAAGTTGGATAAAGAAACGGCTGTGTTGGCTTCTCCGCCGCCGTATACGGCTTCAAACGAATGACACTGTGTAAAACGCTCACTGTTTTCCGGTGAAAGACGCAGCATAATTTCACCAAATGTAATAATTTTTTCCTTCATTTTATTCTTTCTCCATTTTCTATATATTGATATGAGTGTCAAAATACCTTTTTCCACTTATTTCATTTTGTGTCGTATTATAGCACATTTTTTGATACATTGTATAGTACATTTGCAAAAAATTTACGTTGACTTTTATGCAATGACTGGATACAATAACGAATATACTTGATATTCAGAAAGGAATTATTATTATGGCAAATCAAAATCCAGTTGTTACATTTACAATGGAAAATGGCGATATTATGAAAGCCGAGCTTTACCCGGAAGTTGCACCAAACACTGTCAACAACTTCATCAGCCTTGTAAAGAAGGGCTTTTATGACGGATTAATTTTCCACAGAATTATTGCAGGTTTCATGATTCAGGGCGGCGACCCGGAAGGTTCCGGCATGGGCGGTCCGGGATATTCTATCAAGGGTGAATTTAACATCAACGGTTTCCAGAATGACTTAAAGCATACAAAGGGTGTTCTTTCCATGGCGCGTGCACAGCACCCTGATTCTGCCGGTTCACAGTTTTTCATTATGCATGAAAACGCACCGCACTTAGACGGACAGTATGCGGCATTCGGCATGCTCACAGAAGGCGTTGACGTCTTAAATAAAATTGCCGAAACCGATACGGACTGGAGCGACAGACCACGCAATCCTCAGGTTATGAAGACCGTTACGGTTGAAACTTTCGGTGTCGATTATCCGGAACCGGAAACACTCTAATCGTTATTGCACATTTTAAAAATTGATAAATTAATAAATTGAACCCGGCAAAGCTTTCAATGTATCTGATACATTAAAAACTCTGCCGGGTTTTCATTCTGTAATACGCTGTCCGAATTACTTCTTAAATTTACGGCTTCCCTGTGTCATCATTCTGTTTGACAAGTTTTTAATAGTTTTACTGTAATTCATAATCTTCGCCTGCACCGAACCGCACAATCTGAATCTTATCGCCGGTGCTGATAACTACATTAAACAGGGCTTCAGTCGCCGTATCTTTTTCACGGTCTTTTGCCATTGTGTAACCCTTGTCAAACTGCCAGCCACGGCTCTGCGAAAACAGGGATGCCTGTGTATTTAAAATCGGAAGTCCTCCTGTTTCTTCGTCCCGCACAGCACGTTCCATATGAAGATGTCCGCTATTATACAGCACAACATTTCCAGTCCAGTGAGAAAAATCTTTTTCAAACGCACCGGATTCAAGGGCGTATGCGTATATGCAGCCTTTAAAATCTGCTGCAATGTATCACGGTTTCCCCCTTCTCCATATCCTTCCGGATAATCAAATGCGTCATGACTCATAAACAAATAGTTACAGTCCTGTCTTGCCATTGCCGTATTCAGCAGCCAGTCAATCTGTTCATCCGAATAACCGTAAAAATACATTCCCATCTGCGCCTGCTTTCCGTCCGTTACCGTATCATCGCTGTCACTCATATTCAGGCAGATTACACGCGTATTCTTTCCCGGCAGGTCATAATAATAATATCCATTCTGATATTTTGCAGCATATTGCGGAAAATGTGCCATCGTAACCGAATACCATTCCTCACGGTTAATAATGTAATCCGCATCAAACAGCAGATTTCCGTCTTCCTGCGCTGAAAAACTGTTGTCGTCATGATTTCCTTTTAAAATAAAAACAGGCTTGTCACATTCTTCAAGGATTTCAGAAACCGACTCAATTTTATCCATTGCCTTCTGCTTTCCGTCCTGTTCTGCATCCCGTCCATTGTATAAATCTCCACCAACGCATACAAAATCAATATCTGTATTATTTACAACATCTACAACTGCATTCAACTGGCGGTATGCCGCCGTCTGCGCATCCTCTGATGTATCCAGATGCAGATCCGTAATAAAAATATATGAAACACTTTCGCCCGTAATATCGTCCTGCACATTTTTATCTTCTGTTACATTCTGTGTACACGCAGCCAGCGCAAGCATAGAAACCGCCGCCGCCGTGATTATCAGTGTTTTTGTTTTTTTCATAGCATACTCCTTTGCCGAGCGATTTTGTCTGGTGAATTGCTTTCGCCCGGAAGTAATTCGCCGTGTGAATAATCTATAATATAAGTATTATTCACACTTCTCCTATTCCACAGGCATTTTTAATGCCAGAGGAATCGCGAACTGAATCCATTCAGTTCTGCGATAAGTACAGTTTTGTGATGCCTGCGTTACAAAACTGCTGTGTGAATAATCTTTAATTTAAGGATTATTCACACTTCACCTCCATCTTTTTTTCAGTGTAATAGTTAAAGTTCACTTTAAGTCAAGCTTTTTACTTAAATTTCACACTTTTATTATAATGAGCTTTCTTTTGGAATGCCCAATATCTATTGTGCATATGGTGGTATGCTTTTTATGTATAATAAAAGCGGCGCCGCATAGACATTTTATCTATACGGAACCGCCTTTTTTCTTTTATTACATTTACAGTACCCGTGCGCCGTTTATTCCATAGACACACACCAGAATGTACAGCACGTATCCGGGAATACACACTGCCCTAAAAATCTCCCCTGATTCAGAAAGACTGCTTACTTAATATCTTTTACAAACTGTTCCAGCTTTTCCTTATTATCCTTTGCCTTATCACTGTGACGGTCTGCGAGGGCGACTTCACTTTTTAAATTTTTAAGTTTCTTTGACAACTGCACAATACATCTGTCGTTGTCCCCGCCGCCACTGAATGTAAAGACCGCATTTATTCTATCCGCCACTCCGTACTTTTTGATAAAGGTATTGACCGGAGCTGCCGGTAAGCCCGCCCATATCGGCATTCCCAATATGATTTCATCGTAATAATCTATATTATCGGGAACGCCTTTTATTTTCGGTGTTCTTCCGAATGTGGACTGCATTCCGCCGACAAGCATTTTCGCCGCCGGTTTTCGCGGCAATGGCTTTGCCAAATCGATCTCAAATAATTTTGCGCCCAGTTTTCTTGCAATCTCTTTGGCGGCTTCTTTTGTATTTCCTGTTAATGAATAGTAAATAACTGCTTTGCTCATTGTGTTGTTCTCCATTGTTTTTTATTTTATATAATTTGGTAAATCCCGGAATTTATAAATAAAACTCCGTTCTTCTAAGCTGTGTATACGGTTTTTCATTTCTTATTTTTAAAGCTTCCTGCATATCTATATCCGCGTATAAAATCTGCTCCGTATCATCTGCTTTTACAAGAATTTCTCCCTTCGCATTAACGACAATGGACTCTCCCGAAAAATGCATATTCCCTTCTACACCGACACGGTTGCACATTGCCAGTATAACACTGTTCTGAAATGCCTGCACCCGGAGTTCCCACTCAAACATCTGTGACGGCTCTGCTTTTGTATTGACTGTCGGTATCAGAATCAAATCCGCTCCCTGCAAGGTTTCTGTGCGTATGCTCTCCGGGTAATGTCTGTCGAAGCATACGACAATGCCAATTTTTCCATATTCCGTATCAAAAATCCGGAATCCCTCATCGGACGGCGTATAATAATCCTGCTCGTAAAACTGCTCCGCCTGCGCTACATGCACCATTTTCTGCACGCCTTTTACTTCACCGTTTTTATCTATAAAAATGCTTGCATCATATGTCTTTCCGTTTTCGAGAAGATATAGATTCGGCACTGCCGAAATCTTATTTTTCCTGCATGTGTCGCAGAATTTTTTCACCGATTCTCCCGTAATTGTTACCGCATACTTACGCATATCCTGTCCTGGATACTGCGGAAAAAATTCCGTCAACTGCACCTCAGGGAACAGTACAAGGTCAGCGCCCTGTTCTGCCGCCGCTTCAATAGCCCGCAGACTTTTACTTAAATTCACTTCTACACTGCCGTAATTCGGCATTTGAACCAACGCTAACCGCATATTTTTCTCCTCGAAATTCATTTTTTAATTGTACCCGCTGTCGGCTTCCCTTGCTGTACCTTTCGTTATGACCCACAGTTCTTTGTATTCCGTTACGGAATCCTGCACCAGAAACTTCCGGTAAATAAAAGGCGACAGCAATGCAAGTACCACCACCGCTATGAGTATCCACGAAGCGATTTCCGTTCTTTTTGTTTTCTTAGATTTATAAATGTCTTTTCTCCTGACCGCTTCCCAATTCCTTTGCGTAAAGAAAAAAAGTCAGCTGCACTTTCTTCTTTGTTAAATCTAAATTTTTCATACCTGCAAACTGGAATTTACTTTAACAAATATTTTTCAAACGCTTTATGATTATCAAAGTGGACTTCTCTAAAAAACAGAACTAACCAAATAATATAGGTTGGTATAGCCATATATGGGGTTAAAAAGCAGGATAATAATGCGCCTGCCAACATTATAACAGCCCATATAAAGCACTGATTTCTTATATCACGAGAGATCTGAGCTTTATCATACAATGCCTGTTCTTCTTTAGAAAACGAATTAAATCCTGAAACAAATTTTGCTGCTTTTTCCTTAAAAATCGCAAACAACACACCTATAATTACAAATAGTATAGCCAAATTTATACATGACCAAAATCCTATATTCATAATACATCCCTTCTCTTAAAATTTATATTTTTTTCTGTAAATAAATCATATCTGTTAGTTGAACCCCACCTTCAAAAATAGGGTGGTCATAGTTATCAATAAAAAAATTTTCAATGCTGTGTGAGCGGGCAAAACCATATTTTTCATAAAATGGAACGGTCAACGGGCTATCCCCTGTACCAACTTGTAGTATCGAATACTTCCCTTTATATTTCGCAGCAACAAAGTCAATTAGTGCCTTGCCGTAACCTTTGCCCTTATATTCTGGCGCAGTTGCAATATTTTTAATTTCAAGAATGCCTTTGCCCTCGTCGGTTACTACACACTCGCATTTAACCCCATTATCGACTAATACATACATCGTTCCTCTATCAATATATCGGTCTATCATGCTCTCTTGTTCATCGGCTAACAGTAATAAGGAGAGAAATTGTTTTTTATTCTCTTTGATTTCTATAATTTCCATATCGGTATGTACCCCAAAATTCAAATTTATCTTTTTCTTAATGGTAATGCTATTAAATTCCCCAGTAATGCAATAACTGTATATCCAACTATATAAACCCATGCAGTTGAGTTATAAAACATAAATATAGATGGCATAAATATAATTGCTACAATTAAAATATACCAAAAATCAAAACCATTCCTAATTCCATAAAAAATAGACGTTACTAAACATATCAGAGGAATAATCATTAACATAATAATCATTGCACTTCCTGTGTCTTTTATAAAGCAAGGAATGACATAGAAATCTATAATCAATAGAATGTAAAAAACAATGTTCTTTTTTATTTTATCCATAATTATCTCCTTGCATAAATTCCGATTTTTCAGCTATATAAACTGTTATTTGTTACTTAGGAACCGACCGTTAATATCCCCAAGTCATTAATTTCCACGTTCCGCCTTCGCTACGCGCCAACCACCATGACCATGTGTATTCTTCATTAGCGTTCCACGCTCCACCTCCATTTTTAGGTGACCTGAAACTACTATCAAACGAAATACATTGTGTGAAACTCTCTTTATTGTCGTTTGCTTCCTCCAATTCATTCATCCAGGCAATATTATCCTCATTATTGCACGCATCATCAGATGTATAAGATAGGCTGTGCAATTCACACCCCTCAAAAGAACTAAATTGTTTCTTTATAACATCAATAGCTTCATCCATGTCATCTTTTGTGTATATAGATGATGTCCCATAATCAATAACTAAATTTTTTGTATTTCCTTTTCCACAACCAGCTAAAGATATAACAAATAAAAGACAAAGAACCATTGCTATCAATCTTTTCATAATCACTACCTCCTCAAACTTCCGATTTTTCAACATCATCACTGGAATTTGCATACCACTTAATATTCCTTAATTAATCACCAGAGCCACACCATCAAAAATGATATAATAATTCCGCCTACCGCAAAAACAGGAATCATAGGAAGTAAAACCTTAACATGAAACCATTTCTGATGATACTCTTTTTCCATATCATCCGTTCCCGGCAAGCGAATCCTTTTTACATTTGCAAATAATATCCAATCCAAAAAGAAAGTATCAAACATCGCCAGAATAATAATATACCCATAAATAACTATCAGCCCTTCCCAAAAGGTACGGGCTCCCGTCAAATGTGCCATCCATGCAAATACAAACGCAAATATAATCAAAGCCACTACTTTTTTAACAATCATAATTTTAGTCAGTTTTTCTTTTACAGACACTTTATTCTGTGAATTATAATAGCGCTCTTGAATTTCTGGTGGATAATCGCTGACAAAAGTTATTGGATTGATTAACAACAGCCCAAAAACAAGCACACCAAATATTGCCATCATAATAGCACATTCTAAAATAAAAACCGAACAGTTCATAAATGCACCTCCGTCAATTCTGATTGGATTTTGATAAGGGCACACAACATCCGGTGGATGTTGGCTCTGTGCCGACCGTCGCGGAGCGAAGACAAGAAAATCCTGTAACAAATTATAACACGAAATGAATAAGGCAGAAAGAACTGATTGAGATACTTTCTAAAACTCCGAAAAATAAAAATGGAAAGGACAGATAAAATATGAGATTAGTACACGCAGATTACAATATGTATCATAATAGCATTGATATTACAACTTTTGAAGGAATATTCTGATTCATGGAACACTTTAATTTGTTTTTTGAAAAAGTTTGATATATAACAACAAGTATATCATTTGGGTGAAGCAAACGGCATGAAAAAAGCAAAAATGCAGTTAGCCGCAAAACTTCTGCAAAGCGGAAACCATACTCCTTTCCGTGACCCTGTCACGAAATCGCAATATGATTTCCGCTTCTGCTATTCTTTCAATTATTCTTTTAATATTTCACAAAATAACCTGTTCAAATTAAAAATGTCCGCCTGAGCTGCCGGAGTTTCCTCCGCCGCCACCGCCGCCGGAACTTCCCGAACTGCTGCTGGATTCAATATGACGTGTAACAACCGTTGTATTGATAAAACGGTCTTCACGTCTTCTGACGTTAAAGTTATGATTCCTGGTATACGTTCTGCTGTCCACTGTCATCTTAGACTTTGCCTGAAACATCATGGCAATGACCGCAGCCGCAGCAACTCCCAGTGAAATTAAAAGCTTCTGTGGCAGATACAGTGACAGTCTGTACGAAAGGCTGGTATCGAGCTGTTTGCGTACACCTGCAATATATTTTTTACAGCCTGCATAATAATTGCCATCTGAAAGCTTATCTTCCGCTTTTTCACGGATAGCATCTAATTTACTCTGCGTAAAGCTTTTCGTCGTTCTTGCAATACCTGATGTAACCAGCATATCCGCCCGTGACTTCATATCAATAACATAGACAATTGCATCCGGCTCCGAACTGCTTTCATCATAGCCGTAGCTTTCATTAATAATGCCGCGCACATAATTTTCCAGTTCTTTATCGTCCAGTCCTTTGCTCTGTGTCAGAATCACGACATCCGTCTTGCAGGCATCAGATGCTTTCCGGCACATTTTAGTAAGCTGTTCTTTTTCCTTATCGGTAAATAAACCCGCATCATCGACCACATACTCTTTGGACTGCGTATCTGCCCATGCATCCTGCGGCATACCGCCTAAAACTGCTGCCGTTAAAAGGAGCAGGCTCACGAGTAAAATCATTTTCTTTTTCATTTTCATAGCGCAAGCCCTCCTAATGTCAGCACAATCATCATGATTACAAAAATTCCTACAAAGTAAGCAGCTGCTTTTTCTTTGCTGATTGGACGGTCTGCTACGATTTTACCGGTCTGTCCGTTTAAAACGAAGTTAAAATCTTTTCCGTGATAACGGCAGTTTAACATCCATACCGGAAGCAGTGCATATTCGTTGTGCTTATTATTCATGGAAATGTGATTATCCAACACGCTGACAGTCGAATATCCAAGCATTGTGCTTCTTGCAATCTCCGTAATATAACGGTCTACCCTTTTTCTGACACGGCTCTGCATCTGCTCATCGGTGAAATTATACCGTTCTGAAAGATATCCTGACAGATACGGCATTGCAAACGGTTTTAACGCCGTATAGTCAAACGGCTCTAACTTATCCATCGTATCATCGTCCATTTTTTCCGAAGCATCTGCCGGCACTTTTTCAAACTGTGCCTCTACGTCACGGTATACGTGAAAATGGTCGGTATATGTATACTCTGTATCGCCGTGGCGCTCGGTTCTGATTTTTTCGGCTTTTGCCGTCATCTCGGTTTCGGCATCGAAATCATATAGCCAGAACGGCACATAAACACCGGAAATTTTTTCAATGGTGCTTTCTGTTGACAGTGTCTTTGGCGTAAGCAGCCCTTTTTTTACCCAGCTTTTATACATTTTCTTTGCTGCTTCCCGGTCAATCTGAAACGGAATGACCGATGACGGTGAAAATTCTCCGCTTAACCGGTCTTCCACCAGTGACGAATTGCCGCAGAATGAACAGATTGTTGCAGATGTATACTCATCTGCCAGCAATTCTGCACCGCAGCTCTGGCAGTGATACACTTTCATATTCATGCTGCCTTTACCCTTTTGTCCCTCTGACTGTGCAGACTGTGCGTTTTCCCCGGCTTCTGCATCGCTGTAGAGATGTCCGTACTGCTTTTCGTAGTCCTGTACATCCATTTCCATCTGGCAGGATGGGCACTTAAGTTTTTGTGCCGTGCTGTCAAATTCCATTGCCGCCCCGCAATTCGGGCATTTGTACGTTATTGGCATATTCCCTCCATTCCCCTTGATACTTCATCAGGTACACTTTAGTATATTATGATACTTATTATATGATACGCTATCCGTGTAAGCAAGAATCCGCATCATTATATCATCTTTTCTTTAATGCCTTTCGCTGCTTCGCCATGCACGTTATCGTTCTCAAGCCTGATGCAGAACTTTTTGCAAGCACAGTTCTGCTTCGAGCTTTCGTCCGGCACGGCTCATAGCTTTCGGGCATTCATATTTTGTTCATATTTCTTTTAATATCTCTTAACAATATGCACACGTTTTCTTCACTTTTCCTGCATATAATACATTTGTATTAAGAAATTAGCCAATATTTTTTTAATAAAGATTTTTTTCATAATCCCAGTTGTTTAAGTGAATAAACAACTCCTCCCTCTTTTCATCGCCCCTAGCCAGGGCGATGTTTTTTTATCGGATCAAGAAGGAAACAATCATCATCACAATTCCCACAACCAGCATGATAATTCCGGTTTTGCGGTCTTTGTTGACTGCCGGTGACTTTAAATCTTTACGGTCTCTTTCATCATAGAAAATATTCCACTGGTGTCTGGAATTGGATATTTTTACAATTCCGATAAATGCAATCATCATGCCTGCAAAAAACACCATAAACCCCAAAAACGGCAGATATGAAGTTCCACGATAACTCTCACTGTCATTAAAATCAATATCACATAATACACTCTGTAATAATACCATTGCCTGCACTCCCTTCTGCCTCACCGGCGGATTTTGTATTTATTATACAACATTTTTCACAATACTAACAGTCTGTTATTTTGAAAACATCATAAAACCTTTATAAATTGCAACCGTTCAGAGCCAGGCAACTTTTCAGACATAATTGTGAGTCATGCTTGCATGAACGAACAATTTGGGCTGAAAAGTTATCTGGCGGATACGCCTCACCGACAAAATGCCTGCATTTTGGAGGCTGGCTCTGAACGGTTACGATTATTTCTGCCAGGCAGATTTCCAGACATAAATGTGAGCCATGCTTGCATGAACGAACAGTTATGTCTGAAAAGTTATCTGGCGGATACTCCACCTCAAAATGCCTGCATTTTGGAGGCTGGCTCTGAACGGTTATTATAATTTAAGATTGCCGCTTTTATTTTCAGTCAATTTGCGGTATAATCAACCTATATTAAATTAAAAAATATCAGGAGGTACGATTTATGTTGGTTTCTGCAAAAGAAATGTTAACAAAAGCCCGTGAGGGTAAGTATGCTGTAGGTCAGTTTAATATTAATAACCTGGAATGGACAAAGACCATTCTTCTTACAGCGCAGGAATTAAATTCCCCTGTTATCCTCGGCGTATCAGAGGGTGCAGGTAAATACATGGGTGGTTTTAAAACTGTTTCCGGTATGGTAAACGGACTGCTTGAAGGATTAAATATTACCGTTCCTGTGGCTCTGCACTTAGACCACGGTACATATGAAGGCTGCTACAAGTGTATTGAAGCCGGTTTTTCTTCTATTATGTTTGACGGTTCCCACTACCCAATCGCAGAAAATGTTGAAAAAACAACAGAGCTTGTAAAAATCTGTAATGAAAAGGGACTTTCCCTTGAAGCGGAAGTCGGTGCAATCGGCGGTGAAGAAGACGGTGTTATCGGCATGGGTGAGTGTGCTGACCCGAATGAATGCAAGTCAATTGCAGACCTTGGTGTTACAATGCTTGCTGCCGGAATCGGTAACATCCACGGCAAATATCCTGCCAACTGGCCGGGTCTTAGCTTTGAAACACTGGCTGCCGTAAAGGAAAAGGTCGGTGATATGCCGCTCGTTCTCCACGGTGGTACAGGAATTCCTGAAGATATGATTAAGAAAGCCATTTCTTTAGGCGTTGCAAAGATTAATGTCAATACAGAATGCCAGCTTGCTTTCGCTGCTGCCGTAAGAAAGTACATCGAAGCAGGAAAAGACCTTGAAGGCAAGGGATTTGACCCGAGAAAGCTTCTTGCACCTGGCTGTGATGCAATCAAAGAAACTGTCCGTGAAAAAATCGAATTATTCGGTTCTGCAAATAAGGCCTGATTCCGGTAATACAGCATGAACAACGATAAAGAACAGATAACTTCCAATGAAAAATCCGAAGACGTTTTAGCAGATTTATCAAAAGATGAGCATTCCGGAGAGGAGACATCTTCTCCGGAATCTTCCGGTAAAAGGACATTTACGGACACTGACGGTTCAGATTCCGTAAATACGGACGTTGCCGCAAAGCCGTCTATTTTACGGCGCATTGTTTTGATTGCAGCAATATGTGTCTTTTGCTATTCTGCTTTTATGCTGTTTCAGATTTTCTGGGAATACAAAAAAGGCAATGATATTTATGATACCATTCAAAATCAGGTATTAGATACAGACACACCAACTTCTGTCACGCTTGACGATGAAGAAGTCGAAATTCCGTTTGTATATGACCATAAGCAGCTGCTCTCCATCAATTCCGAAGGACTTGGCTATCTTTACATTCCTTCAATTGATGTACGGCTTCCGATGGTCCAGTCTACAGATAATGATTTTTATTTGACCCACACCTTTAATAAGACCGCTAATAAAAACGGCTGTCTTTTTGAGGATTACCGGATTACCGGCGGACTTTCCGCTACCAACGTCATTATTTACGGACACAATATGCACAACGGCAGTATGTTTGGAAAGCTTTCCCGCTATGATGATGAAAGCTTCTATTATACGGAAGGCCACGACATGTTTTATATTTACACTGAAAATAAAATCATGCAGTACCGCATTTTCAGTGCATATATCAGTGAACCTGTCAGTGATACGTACACCTTTAATTTTTCAACGCTTTCCGGATTACAGGATTATGCCAGATCCATGAAAGCACTTTCAATTTATAATACCGGTGTTTCTGTTGATGATGTTTCGCAGGTTGTAACACTTTCTACCTGTACCTCTGACGGTTCGAAGCGTTTTATCGTTCAGGGTGCTTATGTGGGAGAAGCCTTATTAACCTACTGATTTTTGACATTCTTTGTGCTTTTAATTTAATTTTTAAATAAAATACAAAAAAGAACTTGCATTCTTAGACATTTTGCGTTATTTTATTTAAAGACAGAGAGCAAACAAACAAAGTGCTGTCGATAATTAAATAGTAGAACAAAGGTGTTCCATATTTATCTGCATATAAATTGGAATGCCTTTTTTGATTTTACTATTAATATATTAACATAATAAAAGGAAGGAAGACAAAGTTATGAGTGAAAAATTTAACGTAGCTGACATCTTTGGTGAAAATGTATTTAACGATACTGTCATGAAGGAGCGTTTACCAAAGAATGTCTACAAAAACCTCAAATTAGCTATGACAGGCGTTCAGGAATTATCTTTAACAGATGCCGATGTGATTGCAAATGCAATGAAGGACTGGGCGATTGAAAAGGGTGCTACACATTATACACACTGGTTCCAGCCATTGACAGGAACAACTGCTGAAAAGCACGACTCTTTCATTTCAGCACCAAAGGAAAACGGAAAAGTTCTGATGGAATTTTCCGGCAAAGAATTAATCAAAGGTGAACCGGATGCCTCTTCATTCCCTTCAGGCGGACTTCGTGCAACATTTGAAGCAAGAGGCTATACAGCATGGGACTGCACTTCACCGGCTTTTGTCCGTGAAGATGCTACAGGTGCTACACTTTGTATTCCTACCGCTTTTTGTTCTTATACAGGCGAGGCACTTGACCAGAAGACTCCGCTTCTTCGTTCAATGGATGCTATTAATGAACAGTCATTACGTATTTTAAAATTATTCGGCAACACACATTCTAAGAAGGTTACACCTTCTGTCGGTGCTGAACAGGAATACTTCATCGTAGACAGAGAAAAGTATTTACAGAGAAAAGATTTAATCTTCGCAGGCCGTACATTATTCGGTGCCATGCCTCCTAAGGGTCAGGAACTTGATGACCATTACTTCGGTGCTATCCGTGAAAGAATCGGTGCATTCATGAAGGATGTCAACAAGGAACTCTGGAAGCTTGGTGTTTCCGCAAAGACACAGCACAACGAAGTTGCTCCTGCACAGCACGAACTTGCTCCGATTTATGCACAGTGCAACACAGCTACAGATAACAACCAGCTGACAATGGAAGTTTTAAAGAAGGTTGCTTACAGACACGGTCTTGTATGTCTGCTTCATGAAAAGCCATTTGCAGGTGTAAACGGTTCCGGTAAGCACAATAACTGGTCTATCACAACAGATGACGGTATCAATTTATTAGAGCCTGGTAAGACACCTCATGAAAATATCCAGTTCTTACTGGTACTCGGTGCTGTCATGAAGGCTGTTGATACCCATGCTGATTTACTTCGTGAATCTGCTTCTGATGTCGGCAACGACCACAGACTCGGTGCGAACGAAGCACCTCCTGCTATCATCTCTATGTTCCTTGGAGAACAGCTTGAAGATGTTGTTATGCAGTTAATCGACAAGGGTGATGCTACAAGCTCAATCCAGAAGGGTAAGTTAAAGACTGGTGCTTCTACACTTCCTGACTTAAATAAGGATGCTACCGACAGAAACAGAACATCACCGTTTGCTTTCACAGGTAATAAATTTGAATTCCGTATGGTTGGTTCTGCTGACTCTATCGCTCCTGCAAATGTTGTATTAAATACTATCGTTGCAGAAAGCTTTAAAGAAATCGCTGATGAACTGGAAAAGGCTGATAACTTTGATATGGCATGCCATGATATGATTAAAAAGCTTTTCACAGACCACCACAAGATTGTATTCAACGGAAACGGCTATACAGATGAATGGATTGCAGAAGCTGAAAGACGCGGTCTTCCAAACATTCCTTCTATGGTTGATGCAATTCCTGCTCTTACAACACCAAAGGCTGTTAAGCTGTTTGAAAGCTTTGGCGTATTTACAGAAGCAGAATTAAAGTCAAGAGCTGAAATCAAGTACGAAGCTTATGCGAAGGCTATCAATATCGAGGCAAAGGCTATGCTTGATATTACAGGCAAGCAGTTAATCCCTGCTGTAATCGCTTACTCAACAGAACTTGCAAACTCTGTTCTTGCAGTAAAGGAAGCCGGTGCCGATGCTTCTACACAGGCCGATTTATTAACTACCGTAACCGGTTACTTAAAGGAAATGAAGACACAGCTTGCTGCACTGGAAAAGGCTGTTGCTGACGGTGCTGAAATCAGCAATGTAGAAGAACAGGCGAAGTTCTTCAGAGATACCGTAAAAACTACAATGGATGCTTTAAGAGCACCTGCCGACAAGCTTGAAATGATTGTTGACAAAGACTTCTGGCCATTCCCTTCTTACGGTGACTTATTATTCGAGGTTTAATTTATAAAGAATTTTACTTAAAAATCGTATGATAACTATATAAAATAAGGGTTGTTCCGATATTTCATTGTCGGAACAACCCTTATTTTGGTCTTTATTGCTTTATTACTTTATCCGCAGCTCTTTAAGCGCAAGGCTAAACAGCGCTTAATCACTCCGTATCAGATACCCGTTCTGTCTTGTGCTGTTGTCTACTGCGGATACACAAGACGCTCCGGCGCCGGATTATCTAAGACTTCCTGCTTAAACTTTCTCATATAAATCTTGGCAAGATTTAAGTTGTTGTCCAAATAATTTCCGCAGTCCCTCGGAGAATATCCCGGAATTTCGCCCTCATAAGACAGTACGAAATCTGCGGCCTCACGCAGTACCGGCAAAATATCTTCTGATTTTAAATCTCCTGCAAAAATCACATAAAACCCGGTGCGGCAGCCCATTGGTCCGAAATAAACCGTCTTATCAGCCCATTCCCTGTGGTTTCTTAAAAATGTCGCAACTAAATGTTCAATAGAATGAATCCCCGGATTGTCCATCGGCGGTTCTTCGTTTGGTCTTGTAAAACGCAGATCAAAGGTTGTCAGCACCTGATCTCCTAAATAATCTTTTCTTGAAACATAAACACCAGTGAGTAAATCAAGATGATTTACCGTAAAACTTGCAATTTTATTCATTTTTTCTGTCCTTTCCTTCTATTCCTGCAATTCAACCGGAATTGCTGTACATCATCCGCGGATTGCTTTTTCCAACATCTTAAATTCACTTTCAAATATACAGTTGCGGATTTCACCTGTCCACAGCTTGTTCTTACATTCGTCAAAATCAATCCAGCGTACAGACTCCACTTCTTCTTCCTGAAGCTTAAAGTCCGAATCCTTCACCGGTTCATCATAAATGTAAACGGCGCTTAATTCATGGTTTTTAAACGGCTTTCCGTCAAAAACCGCTTCCATTGTCCCGTCATGCATTCCGATAAATTTAAGCTTCTCCGGGTCTGCCTTAATTCCCAGTTCTTCTTCCAGCTCCCGCACCGCCGATTCCAGATAATCCTGTCCTGCGGGAATATGCCCTGCCGAGGATATATCATAACAGCCGGCATACGCATCTTTTGTTGCGGCTCTTTTTTGCAGTAAAATATCAAATTTCTTTTTATTTTTGTCTGTATAACGCACAAGCCATACGTGCGATGTTCCGTGAATATCCCCGTCCGTATGCACCTGTGTACGCTCTTTGATTTCGCCTGTCAGCTCACCATTTTCTGTACGAATATCTAAATACTCCATGCGCTCACCTTTCGTTTCCTTTTATATATACCATTTTGCGGTTTTCATGAACGGATTCAATCTTTAACACCTTAATGGAACTGATAAACTTCGACAATGTGGAATAACCGTATTCCTTAGCTTTAAATCCCGGATACTTTACATGGATTTTCTGTCCCAGTGCGGCAAGTTCAACTCCTCTGCTGCCGGCTTCCCGCACGCAGGCGATTGCAAAGTCCGTTACCTGCTTTTTATTGCCGTTGTCTTCTTTTAAACGGACAATCACGGTATTGTTGACTTTCTGTAAGTCGAAATTATCAATTTCTTCGATAAATGTAGACAGCGAACTATATCCGTAGTTTCTGACATCAAAATCTGAATATTTCTTCTGCAGACGGCTGCCAATCTCGCCCAGTCCTGTCGGTCTGCCCTTGTCGTCATTTTCAATGACAATTTCAATGATGGCATTTTCAATGACCGCCTGACTGATGATATTTTCAGGAATCTTATTCTGCTTCCTGACCGGTGTTTCTTCTTCTTCCTCCGCCGCCTCTAACAGCAGTTCCAGATCCGTAAAAACGGAACAGGCTGCCCTGAATGACCGCGGGGTTTTATTTTCTCCCATGCCGATAACGTCCATACCGGATTCTTTTAAGCGGCTCGCCAGCCTTGTAAAATCACCGTCACTCGATACAATGCAGAACCCGTCCACATTCCCCGTATACAAAATATCCATGGCATCTATAATTAATGTGGAATCGGTTGCATTTTTCCCGACCGTATTGCGGAACTGCTGAATCGGCACAATTGAATTTTCCATAAGTGCATCCTTCCATCTGCCCGCCTGCGGACTCGTCCAGTCCCCGTAAATTCTTTTATATGTAATCACACCGTACTTTGTCATTTCGTCCAAAATATACGCAATATATTTTGAGGAAATGTTATCGGCGTCAATTAACACTGCATAGTGCTTATCTTCCATTCCCTTCTGCCTTCCCTGTCCTACATCTGATGTCTTACAATCTTATATTCATCGTTGCTCTGATAGTATGGACAATTCTTATATTCCGATGCACAAAAACGTGCATAATCATCTTCATCCATATTCACATCACATACATATTCTTCCATTTCTTCATCGTAAACTAAATTGTTGCAGTAATCGCAGCTAATCTGTCCCGCCATGTTATACCTCATTTCCGGACGATTCAGTCGCAAAGGTATTTCCCCTGCCATAATGACTATCTGTTTTCGCCCGGAAACAATATAGCCCGCGGCTGGCTTTTACCTGCCGCATAAAAAACCTGTTAATATTATAACAGACGATTCTTCAAATGTATATTCAATTTCCTATAAAAAAAGAGTGCATTATCCATAAAAATTTTATATAATAGAGATAACAAAACAACGTGAACAACTAAATAACAACGCAAGGAGGGGTACTTATGAAATATAAGGTCTTACTAACCGGAAAGAACAATGCTGCAATTGATGAATTTTTCACAAAAATGTATAACAGCTTTGAGTGTCAGACAACGTCCAAGCGCTATGAAGATATGATAAGCCATATGCACGCTTTCAATCCAGATGCTTTTGTCTACTGCTTACAGGACGAACCGGTCGATGACATTACAAAGATTATATCTATGAAAAGCAGGGATGCCGTACAGCTTCCGCTGATTATCATCGGAGATGCTGCCGACTGTGACAAATTTACAAAAGCCGCTGTTAAGGTTGCGGATTTGATACTGCAGCGCCCTTTAACCGCCGCAGTGATTGAACAGCGCATAAATGTCTTTTTAAAACAGAAAAAGCGAATGCACGAACCGATTGCTGAAGAATTAAAAAAAGCAGACCTTGCCTTTAACGAAACATTTCCGCCAAAAACAGATGTGCCGGACGTGACGGATATGCCGGATATACGTGATATTGCAAATATACCAGGAATGACTTCCGGCAAGAAGCATATTCTGGTCATTGACGATGATGCCCGTATGTTAAAAGTCATTAAGCTTCATCTGCATGAAAAATACGATGTAGCAACTGCCATCAGTGGAAAAATTGCTTTAAAATTCTTAGAAACCAAGCACACCGATTTAATTTTACTCGACTATGCCATGCCGGATGAAAACGGTCTTGTCGTACTTGAAAAGCTGCGTGCCAATCCGTCGACCAAAAATATTCCTGTCATCTTTTTAACCGGCATTACCGACCGCAAAAAGATACAGGAGGCACTGGTGATGAAACCGCAGGGTTACCTTTTAAAACCAATTAACAGAAAACGCCTGCTTGCTGCCATCCAGAATACACTTGAATCGTAGTCGCAGCTATAAGAATAAAACTACCTGCGGAAGGAAGATGCCTATGGAAAACGAATTACATTTAACGGATTTAATCGATGTGGAAATGCTGCAAAGAATTCAGGATGCTTTTTCTGACATGACCGGCATTGCTTCCGTCACAACCGATGCTGACGGAGTTGCCGTAACAAAAGGCTCTCATTTTTCAGACTTCTGCATGAAATATACACGTTCTTCACCACTGGGCTGCCAGCGGTGTGAATTATGCGATAAAAACGGGGCGGAGCTGGCACTTAAAAAAGGGGCTTCTTCAACCTATTTCTGTCACGCAGGACTCGTGGATTTTGCCGCGCCGATTATTGCGGACGGCAGAATGGTGGGCTGTTTTATCGGCGGTCAGGTGCTGACCGAGCCGCCGGATATTTCAAAAATCATGCAGGTCGCCGATGAACTGGGGGTTGACCCTGCCAGCTACATTCAGGCGGTTATGAAAGTCAATATCGTGGAAAAAAGCCAGATTGACAAAGCAGCAAGCTTTTTATATACCATTGCAAACGGTCTTTCCAATATTGCCTACCACAAATACCAGCTGTTTCAGGCAAATATTGAGATTGAAAAGGCAAACCGCATGAAATCGGATTTTCTTGCCAATATGAGCCATGAAATCCGTACCCCGATGAATGCTGTAATCGGCATGGCAGAAATGGCGCTGCGTGAAGACCTGCCGCCTGCCGCAAGGGATTATATTACTCAGATTAAAGCCTCCGGAAAGACACTTTTAACCATCATCAATGATATACTGGATTTCTCAAAAATTGAATCCGGCAAGATGAATATTATTCCGGTGGAATATGAACCAATGTCTACAATCCACGATGTTGCAAATATTATCACCACGCGGATTGGAAGCAAAAATGTTGAGCTGATTTTAGATATTGCACCGGATATCCCTTACAAGCTGTTTGGTGACAGTATCCGTTTTAAACAGATTTTGTTAAATCTTGCCAATAATGCCGTAAAATTCACCAAACACGGACGCGTGCTTTTAAAAATTTATGCGGACCCTGTAGAAAACGGTGAAACTGTTTTGCACGCTTCTATTGAAGATACCGGCATCGGCATTAAAAAAGAACAGATTGGAAGACTTTTCCGCTCCTTTGAACAGTTAGACAGCAAACGTAACCGCAATATCGAAGGCACGGGACTGGGGCTTGCCATTTCCAAGCTGCTGCTGACGTTGATGCACGGCACTATTTCCGTTGAAAGCGAATACGGTATTGGCAGTACCTTTTCTTTTACGCTGCCGCAAAAGGTCCTGGATGACCGTCCAAGCGGTGTATTTAACAATGATCCGCCGGTTCATGCTGCACTTTTTATTAAAAACAGCCTTGTACAGGAACAGTTGCAAAAGGATCTGGACCGTCTGCATATTGCTTATGACAATTGTACCGTGACCGGGACTGAGCCGGGCAATACACCTGATTATCTTTTTATCGATTATGCGGTATTTTCCTCTGCCATGCAGGATTATATTCAGGCACACCCTGAACTGACCGCTGTATTGATTACAGACTTTTATACTTCGGTCAGCTGCAATTTAAAGAATCTGCACATTGTAAAAAAGCCGCTGTACTCTTTAAATCTGATTTCGATTTTAAAAAATGAAGATCTGCATTTTGATGAAGAAGATGATGCCGACCACTTTGAATTTACGGCACCGGAGGCACAGATTTTAATTGTCGATGACAATGCTATTAACCTGACCGTTACGGAAGGACTTTTGAAGCCGCTTGGTATGCAGATTGACACCTGCCTCAGCGGAAAAGAAGCCATTGAAAAAATTTCGTCACAGATGTATGACATTATTTTTATGGATCATATGATGCCGGAACTGGACGGTGTGGAAACAACGCACATTATCCGGCGTTTTCATCCTGAATATGACGATGTTCCGATTATCGCCCTGACTGCTAATGCCATTGACGGTACAAAAGAAATGTTTTTAAAGGAAGGCATGAACGATTTTGTACCAAAGCCGATTGAACTGCAGTTTTTAACTGCAAAAATCAAGCACTGGCTTCCTGCGGAAAAGATTGACCGACAGCACGGTATGTCTGCAAGCAGAAATACCACAGGCACTGACAACACTGTAACTGCCACGAATGCCGCTGCGGACAATACGCAAGCATTTCCGGCGATTGAGGGACTTGATACAAAAGCTGCCATACAGCTTCTTGGCAGCCCGCAGTTATATATGACCGTTCTAAAAGATTACTACCGTGTCATTAAACAGAAGGCAGAACTGATTAAGAAATATGAGCAGCAGGAAGACTGGCACGCCTATACCATTGAAACCCACGCATTAAAAAGCGCTTCCAGACAGATTGGTGCGACTGACCTTGCCGAATCCGCTGCCCGTCTGGAACTTGCCGGTTCCAGACAAGATGCGGCACTCATTCATGAACAGACTGCTTCCCTCCTTCATGATTATTTACAATACCAGTCTATTTTGCAGCCATATTTTCAAAAGGAAGAAAAAATCTCCGCACAGGAAACGATTACTGCACCGGTTCTGGAGAAGCTTTTTTATGCCATGTATGATGCAATTGATAATCTGAACAGCGATACCATGGAATCTACGCTGGAGGAAATGACACACTTTATCTATCCTGACAACCAGCAGGAATTTTTAAATCAGCTAAAGACGGCTGTTTCCGATATTGACGTGGAACAATGCACGAAAATCCTTGCTGCATGGAAATCTGTTGTTTAATATCATATTTTATCAACTACAATACCCCACAGCGTATTACATTTCTGTTTATACCCTGCGGGGTATTTCTTAAAACGTGTAGCCTTTTTTGTCCATGCTGATAATAAACCTGATTTCACGCTGCTTTGCAATCTTATTTTTCTTCTTTTGATATACTTTGCGCCAGTTTTTCTACGGTTTTCTGTGGCAATTCAGCTAATTCTGCGACAGATTTTATGTCATTCCCCATATTAAGAAGTTTTGTGGCAATCTGAATTTTAGTATATTCTTCACCTTCGCGGCGTCCGCGGTTTAAGATATCTTTTGCTTCATAGTTTAATACTTTTCCACCCATTGTCCGGCTCACCCCTTTCGCAACATTTTTATATTTAACAGCAATATGCTCTATGACTTTACGTGACATATCAAGAATAGCAGCTTTAGCATATCTGTTCAAGTCACCCATCTGGCAGGCGATTTCAAGCCGTTCCCTGATTGAAGCATATTCTGCTTCCAGCTGCTTTAACTTTTTCTTGTTTTCTTCCAGTTCTTTAAAATCCTTCTCATATGCAAAAATATGAAACGGTATCAGAAAAAACAGTTTCCTTTCAAACAATTCATGAATCGTATAACGTTTTATTTTTAATACCGGCACGGTATAGGATACCCTTCCGCCCGGAGTTAAGACTTTAACCGTCATTTCTTCCGGCGTATTTTTAGTATGTCTAAGCGACACAATTGCTGAATCCGGAAATTGTACTGTCAAAATATTTGATATAAACTCTCTGTTTTCTAATGCAAGCTGTGTATCATACTCAAACATTCGTACAATCATACTGCCGTCTTCCGTACTTTGACATTCAATGTGATATCGTTTTTTCTGTCCCTGTGCTATCGGTGCTGTTTCTTCGCTGATAATTTCAAAGCTGGAATCCGTAATCCGTTCCTGTTCACTGCCGTCCGGCATTTTAATAAAATGCTCATTTTGCAGCAGGCAGATGGTTTCTTTTCCGGTGTAGTGCGTATGAAAAATTTCATTGACAACCGGAATCATTAACTCCGTACAGTCGGTTAAAAGTGTACGGAATACATCATCGTAAGGTGTATTATCCATGCATTGGTTCCTTTCTTTTATTATACTGGACTTGTGGGATTGTCGACAAGCGTTTTGATGAATTTTCTAAAATTTTCAAATCTTTTGGAATGAAAACGGATTATAAAAGGGTCTAAATCCGCAGTAAATTCCAAAAAACGTGATAGAAAATACAGACGAAATCTAAATATTTAGATTTCAAATATAAATCAGACTTTAAACACATAATCTTTATAAAAAACCGTGCTTAAATTCGTTCTTAGAATATATTCTATTGAAATAATAACACAGCATTATTTATATCGCAATAGTAAATTGCATTAATAATATACTTTTTATTATATATTTTTATAATTACTGTTCATAATAGCAAAAAAGACCCTTTGGCAGGCTTGAACCGTCTGCCAAAAGGCCTAAAATCACTTAAATTGCTAAAATAATTTAAATCATTAAGATAACTTAAATTACTGAAGAAGTGAAAGAACACCCTGATTCTGCTGATTAGCCTGTGCAAGCATAGACTGACCTGCCTGCATAAGAATATTATTCTTTGAGTAGCTAACCATTTCTTCAGCCATATCTGTATCACGGATACGTGATTCAGCGGATGTTGTATTTTCAACAACGTTGTCAAGGTTAGAAATTGTATGCTCCAGACGGTTCTGGACAGCACCTAACTTAGAACGCTGATCAGAAACCTTCTGGATAGCTGCTGTAATGGTATCAATTGCACTTGTTGCAGATTCTTCTGTATCCACCTTTAATCCGTCTACTCCAAGAGAAGCCGCACTCATAGACTCAATTTCAAGCTTAATCTTATTATTATCTGTAGAATCTGCACCTACATGAAGATTTAAACTTAATGCACCTGTTGTTGTTGTTGTCTTTTCTGTAACAGTAACATCAACAAATTTATTAATCCGTTCAGCACCAATCTCCTTCAAATCACCTTTTGTTCCATTAGCACCATCTGCATTATCTGCGGTAAGTCTTGAATATAAACCACCCTTATATACACCTGTTTTAGCATCAAAATAGTTTGCTAAATTCTCTGCTATTGTAGTATCTGTTAAATCAGTTACAGTTCCCTGTGCATTGGTAGAAGCCTGTGAAAGACCACGGATCTGCTTTCTCATCTTTTCAGAAATTGAAAGTCCGGCTGCATCATCTGCGGCACAGTTGATTCTGTAACCACTTGATAACTTCTCTGTTGACTTAGACTGACCTGTTGTTGTAACGCCTAACATTCTGTTTGCGTTCATTGCTGTAATATTGTGCTGTACTACCATATTTGTTTACCTCCATGTGTGTAAAAATATTTTTTGCGGGAAATCCGTTCCCTTTGATTTATATAATAAGCAGGCACTGATATTGCTGGGACTTTATACTGCACTTAGAATTGGCGATATTTTACAGCTGAAATGGCGCATGGTTTATGATTTTAACAAACATCATTTTTTTGACCATATTTATGTCAATGAACAAAAAACACAGAAGTTGAATGTCATTGCACTAAACCAACACGTCAAAGCTTCTCTTATCGTATATTTTGAAATACGCAATCCTGAACCGGAAGATTATATTTTTACAAAACGGACTACACCGCAGCGTCCAATCAACCGTTCGCAGGCATTCAGAATTGTGCAGAAAGCTGCTGAATGTACTACGCATTCCCATAATATCAGCTGCCATTCCCTGCGCAAAACCTTTGGCTACCACGCATGGAAGCAAGGCACACAGCCTGCTATGCTCATGGATATTTATAATCATTCATCTTATACAATTACAAAACGTTATCTCGGAATTAACCAGGACGAAAAAGACGAAATTTTTGCAAATTTTGATTTTGGAATACAATGCCGCACAAAAAATAAAAAAAATATCAAAAAGGACTAAAGTATTTGTTCTTCTTTCCGATTTAATATATATGAATGCAACATTATCTTATAAAATGTTGCATTTTTATTATTCTTTATTTATATTTTATTCATTTTATCAGATTTTATTCACTCTCCATGCTGATTCATATTCTTATATTTTACATAAATTTCCTTGTTAGTAATGTCTAACTGTGTTATGATTAAGTTAGATATGTCGTGATAAATATCCTTATTCATTTAAAACATGAAACGATTTGTGTATATTTATGCGATTATCTAAAAATATTATATGAGGAGATTTAGGTTATGGGATTTTTAACAGGAAAAACCGCCATTATTACCGGTGCAGGCCGCGCCGTATTAAGTGACGGAAGATGTGGTTCTATCGGCTACGGTATTGCTACCGCTTATGCAAAGGAAGGCGCAAATATTGTCATTACAGGACGTAATGAAGCAAAGCTTGCCGCTGCAAAGGAAGAACTTGAAAAGCTTTACAATATCAAAGTTCTTACAATTCAGGCTGATGTCAACGCTTCTGCCGACAATGAAGCCGTTGTAGCCAACGTTGTAAAGCAGACAATTGACACATTTGGTCAGATTGACGTTTTAATCAATAATGCACAGGCTTCTGCTTCAGGTGTTTCTTTAGCAGACCACACAACAGAACAGTTTAACCTTGCACTGTATTCAGGACTTTATGCAGCATTCTATTATATGAAGGCCTGCTATCCATATCTTGCAAAGACAAAGGGTTCTGTCATCAACTTCGCATCCGGTGCCGGTTTATTTGGTAACTACGGACAGTGCGCTTATGCTGCTGCAAAGGAAGGTATCCGTGGACTGACACGTGTTGCCGCTACAGAATGGGCTAAAGACGGTATCAACGTCAACATCATCTGCCCGCTTGCATGGACTTCACAGTTAGAGCAGTTCCAGAATACTTATCCGGAAGCTTTTGAAAAGAATGTACATACACCACCGGCTGGTCATTTCGGTGATGCTGAACTTGAAATCGGTCGTGTATGCGTACAGCTTGCTTCACCGGACTTCAAGTATATGACAGGTGAAACTCTGACATTAGAAGGCGGTCTTGGACAGCGTCCATAATAAAACGTGCGCCGCAAGGCACTCATACAAAAAGAACAGGCACTGCACAGATTGCAGCCGCCTGTCTTTTTTTATCTTTTATTCTTTTCTGCGGATTGATTACCGCTACTTTTTTGCTTTCAGGAATATTTTCCATTTTAAATAGAAATTTTTCGCTTTTATCATATGTCCGAAGCTGACGAAAAAGTCCACTACCATAACCACCCACAGTACAATACAGATGATTTTCGCCCATTGGGCATTGATACGGCATATCCAGTCCATTAAAACCGGAAATACATTTCCCATCAGAATTGTAATCATTGCCGCAAATGCCGTACTGGTCGGTATTGAAGTATATTTTGTAATATGCATCGGAATATTGGAATAATTCCAGTATTCGATATTGCACAGTGCTTCCACTGCAATCCCCAGCACAATCTCACCGATACATACAACAACAAAGGAACACAAAAAGTAGAGCAGATACCGTTTCCAACGCACCTTTTCCTTTGCAAACATTCTAAGTGCTGCCGGTGTTCCAAACACCGCGTACATAAACAAAATCAGCAGCCCATAGCCCAGTAAAAAAGGCGCATTCATATTCCTGTTATTGATATACCCTTTTGTCATGGCAAGCCAGATATTTTCAACGACGAATCCAAGAAACGATACAACTGCCGCCATAATACCCAGTTGATAATATGTATATTTCATTTTTTCACCCTTTTTCATTTATTGAATGATTCAGCATATCCGGAACCTGTGCCAGAATCACCGCTGCAAACACAAGCATACAGCCGGTCAGTTCTCTCGGACTTAACACCTCATGTAATACAAGCCAGCCCGCAAGTACCGAAAAGACGGATTCAAGGCTCATTACAATCGAAGCTACCGAAGCCTGTGCGTACTTCTGTCCGATAATCTGTAAGGTATAGGCGATTCCGCTCGATAATACACCCGTATACAAAATCGGAAGTCCTGCCGCACATATTCCGGCAAAATCGACATTTTCGGTAAAAAGCATCATCACACCTGACAGTATAGCACATACCGCAAACTGAATACAGGATAATTTTATGCCGTCTTCCTTTGCAAAATGTTCAACTGTAAGAATATGACACATAAAACCGACTGCACACAAAAACTCGCACACATCGCCCATATAAATCCCTGCAAATCCGCCGGACATACACAAAAGATACATTCCGGCAATACAGCCGACAATGGATACCGCAATCAGCGGATGCAGCTTTTTGCCCATCCATACGGAACAGATGGCAACCAGCACCACATACGTTGCCGTAAGAAATCCTGCCCTTCCGGATGCCGCCACACCTGCCGGATAAATACCGATTCCATACTGCTGTAAGGACATTGCCACAAATAAAATTATGCCGCAGAGTACGCCACCCTTTACCGGCCACTTTGTCCGTGAATACGGCTCCTGTAGTGTGTCTTTTCCCCCGCCTGAGGTACGTTTTCCGTAACTGTCCAAAAGCACTATCACCAGCAGTAAAAAAAGCGCTCCAACCACTGAGCGGCAGGTATTAAATGTAAACGTCCCTACCGAATCCGCACCGCTTGTCTGGGCAACAAAGGCCGTTCCCCAGATAAACGCTGCCAGCAGAAGAATCAGGCTTCCTTTAATGTTTTTGATTTTATCCGCCATTACTGTACCTTATCCTTCTTATCGCGCACACCGATATTTTTCATCAGATACTTTATGCCGAAAAGCGTGCCAACCATCAGTACAATTCCGATTACAAGCGGCAGAACAGGACTCTGTACAAATCCTGCAATAATGTATGTAATACATGAAACAGCTGCTACAACCAACACATACGGCAGCTGTGTCGATACATGGTTGATATGGCTGCACTGTGCACCCGCCGATGCCATAATCGTTGTATCCGAAATCGGTGAACAGTGGTCGCCGCATACCGCACCCGCCATGCAGGCAGAAATGGAAATAATCATCATTGTATGATTCGTTCCCGAAAATGTACTAACTACAATTGGAATTAAAATACCAAAAGTTCCCCATGACGTACCTGTTGCAAACGCAAGGAACGCACCGACAACAAATACAACTGCCGGGAATAATGCCAGCCATGGTCCTGAAATACCGCCTACCAGTCCGGCAACATATTCTTTTGCACCAAGACTATCTGTCATACCCTTTAATGTCCATGCAAAGGTAAGAATCAAAATTGCAGGAACCATTGCTTTAAAACCTTCCGGCAGACAGCCGCAGCTTTCTGTAAAGGTAAGTACCTTACGCAGTGCATAAAATACAATCGTAATTACCAGTGCAAAAAAGCTTCCAAGCATCAGTCCGACAGAAGCATCACTTCCCGAAAATGCCTCTACAAAACCTGTTCCGCTAAAGAAACCGCCGGTGTAAATCATGCCGATAATACAGCAGATAATTAACGTAATAATTGGGAACAGCAGGTCTAATACCGTACCTCTGCCCTTTACCGTATCCGGTGCGGAATTGGCATACGGACGCTCCGGCGTTGTATATAAATCTCCCTTTGCCGCATTGGCTTCATGTACTGCCATTGCACCAAAATCAATTTTAAATAAAACCATTGTCAGCATTGCAATAATTGTAAGCAATGCATAATAGTTATATGGAATCGCATTCATAAAGATCGCAAACCCGTCCTCGCCTTCTACAAAGCCCGTAACTGCCGCCGCCCATGAAGAAATCGGCGCAATAATACAAATCGGTGCTGCCGTTGCATCAATAATATAAGCAAGCTTTGCTCTGGATACCTGATGCTTATCCGTGACCGGCCGCATAACACTTCCGACCGTCAGACAGTTAAAGTAATCATCAATAAAAATAAGCATCCCCAGCAGAACCGCTGAAAGCTGTGCACCGATTCTGGTCTTGATATGACGTCCCGCCCACTGTCCGAAGGCTGCCGAACCGCCTGCCTTGTTCATCATGCTGACCATAATGCCAAGCACTACAAGAAAGATTAAAATGCCAACGTTATACGGGTCTGATAAAACGCCGACCAGTCCGTCTTCAAAAATGTGCAGTACCGATTTTTCAAAACTGAATCCCTGCTGAAAAATGTTGCCGTAAAATAATCCGCCGATTACAATTCCGATAAAAAGGGAACTGTAAACTTCCTTTGTCACCAGTGCCAGAATAATTGCCACCAGCGGCGGTACCAATGCCCAAAATGTTGCATACATATTTGGGACATACTCCATCATCTGTTCCATAAAACTCCTCATTCCTTAGCGGTTTTGCCGCTATTTTTGTATTTCTGTATTATAATGATATCATATTTGTTTTTTCCCACGCATCACCGGCATGGTATAAATTCTTACAACCAGCGGTATGACCATAATAAACCACACCAGCGGCTCTGCAACGATAACGCCGTTGTAACCGATTCTCGGCACAAGTGCCGCTGCAATAACGATTTTTCCTATCATTTCAAGCGAACTCGACACCAGCGGGGTGATCCGCTCGCCAAGCCCCTGCATTGCATTTCTTAAAATGCAGATGACCGCCGTTACGCAGTAAAATACAGTATTGAATTTCAGATACACCGTTGCCGTGTGTATCACGACTTCATTTTTACTTCCCGTAACCAGTCCAACCAGCCCTGCACCGATGGTATAACTTGCCACAACGGTCAGCATACACCAGATACAGGTATATAAAAGTGCCAGCCATATACCTTTTTTGACGCGGTCTATACGCCCGGCGCCCATATTTTGTCCGCAGTATGTCGCCATGGTCTGTCCGAATACCGAAAACATAATCATAAACATTTCGGATATTTTCCGCGCCGCCGTATGAGCTACGATAATGTCCTGTCCAAGCCTGTTAATCGCCGTCTGAAGGGTCAGCGACCCGATATTAACCAGTGAACTCATAAAGCCCATGGACAGACCGGAAGCCGCCATATTGCCAAGCATTTCTTTTTCCGGCTGTGTAAAATCCGTCTTTTTTAACTGTAAAATTTCATAGCGGCGGATCATGTAAATCCAGCAGATGACAAATGCCAATACCTGTGACAGTACCGTTGCCACCGCCGCACCGTACACACCTGCATGTAGTACTAATATAAAAAATAAATCTCCCGCAATGTTTAATCCGACCGATACCGCCAGTATGATAAGCGGTGTGACCGTATCACCCAGCGCCCGCAGCGCCGCTGCACATGCATCATAAAGAAACGTTGCAAGCATGCCCGCCACAATTACTACGATATAAGAGCGCGCCGTCCCAAACAACGCCTCCGGTACATTTAATAACTGTAATATCTGTTTTAAGAAAATCAGTCCTGCCGCCGTTAAAAGCACTGAAATTCCCGTTCCCATCATCAGAGAGGCGGCAAAGGATTTTTTCACACCGGCAATATCTTTTGCACCGTAACGCTGTGCCGTAATAATCGCAAAACCGTTGGCAAGTCCCAGCAGAAATCCGATAATCAGGTTACTAAGTGTACTGGTCGCCCCAACTGCCGCCAGTGCGTCTTCTCCCAGAAACGACCCGACAATCCGCGTATCCACAAGGCTGTACGTCAGCTGTAACAGATTGGCGAAAAATATCGGTATCGCAAATGACAAAATCAGCCGCGACGGACTGCCTTTCGTTAAATCTTTCATGTATTATTTATCCCGCTGCTTTCTTTTAATATGAATTTCCGGAATTGCTACATTTTCATAGGTAATTTCTTCTTCCGCTTCCGGTTCTTTTGTATCATGTGCCGCCGTATCATCCTCCCTGATATGCACCTCCGGCACCGCCAGGTTTTCACTTTCTACCTCATACACAGCCTTATGGGTCTTTTTCCATCTATCAAACATATTCCTCTCCGTTCCGCAGGCATTTTAATGCCGGAGGAATCGCGAACTGAATTTATTCAGTTCTGCGATAAATTCAGAATTGTGACGCCTGCGACACAATTCTGTTATGCGAAAATCTTTGATTTGTGGATTTTCGCATTTCTCCATTCCGCAGGCATTTTATAAGAAATTAATAAAAAATGTTATCACCAGACTGTTTAAAAAATCCGCAAATAAACTTCCGATTAACGGTACAAGCAGATACGCTTTGACCGAAGGTTCGTACTTTTCACAGACTGCCTGCATATTTGCCATGGCATTCGGGGTTGCACCCATACCGAAACCACAGACACCGGATGAAAGTACTGCCGCATCATAATCCCTGCCCATGACATTAAATACCACAAAATACGTGTATAAAAAGATGAGCAGGCTCTGTCCTGCAAGCAGTACGATAAGCGGCAGTGCCAGATCTGCAAGCTGCCAGAGCTTTAATGTAATCATCGCTATTCCCAAAAACAGCGACAGGCTGATACCACCGATATCATTAATTTCACCCATATAAATAGTAAATTTTCCCGAATATTCCCCGATATTTCTGATACATGCGGCAACAATCATCGCACCGATGTATATCGGAAACGTCATGCCGGTCAGCGATAACAGGTGGGATACGATTGTACCGAGTCCCATTGCAATAATTAACTGGAATACCGCTGACGGATACATGCTGGTATGACGTTCATGCTTCTTTTCATCTTCTACCAGAAGGCTGTCATCTTCCGGCACAACCGTATCTAACAGATTTTTCTTCTCAATCAGACGCTTGCCGACCGGTCCGCCCATGATACTGCCCATAATCAGACCAAATGTTGCACCTGCCGTACAAAGTGTTGTTGCACCCATAATACCAAAATCCTCCAGCACCGGGCCAAATGCACCTGCCGTACCGTGACCGCCAACCATCGGAATTGAACCGGTACACAGTCCGACCAGCGGACTAATGTGTAAAAGCTTTGCCAGTCCGACCGCTAAAAAGTTCTGTGAAAGAATCAGGCCGATGACCAGTCCCAGAAAAATAATCAGTGCCTTTCCACCACTTTTTAACACTTTTAAATTCGCCTGAAAGCCTACAGAAGTAAAGAAAAATACCATGCATACTTCCTTTAAAATATCATCAAACGAAAATTCCGCAATACCCGTCACATAACAAATACAGGTAAAAACGGCAAACACCACGCCGCCGATAACCGGTGCCGGAATACAGAACCGCTCTAAAATTCCGAATTTTTTCTTTAAAACTTTACCTAACATTAAGACAAGTACTGCTACAGTAATTGTCTGGTACATATCCAAATATATTTCCACTGATGTCCACCTGCTGCCTATCTGCTCCCTTTCCCTGTCACTACATCAATTCCACATTCCTTGTAATATGCCGCAGCGCCCTTGTGAAACGGAATTGTAATTCCTTCTGTCGCCGTCTGCTCATTCATCACAATATTGACAGGCAGTGCATACTGTAACTCCTGCTTGTTTTCAAACAGTGTTTTTGTAAGCGCTTTCACCGTCTTTTCAGGCAACTTATCACTCACAAGCAGCACCGCTTTGACACCGACAGTATGTATATCCTCTGTCTGATTGTTGTACGTTCCCTTTGGAATCACGGATTCCGTATAAAAAGTGTAGGAATTTAAAAGTTTGTCTCTTGTACTTTCATCAAGCTCCAGCAGGTGGATTTCACACTGCTTAGACAGCTCTGAAATCACTGTTGTTTCTGCACCCGCCGTACAAAAAAAAGCATCGATCTTTCCGTCTGCAAGCCGCTCTGCCGCTTCTGTGTAATCCAGATGTACTTTATCAATCAGCTTATCTGTCAGTCCGCTGACAGCTAAAATCTGCTCAGCATTTAATTCCGTACCGGATTCGTTCTCACCGACACTGACTGTTTTCCCTTGCAAATCATCCATGCTTTCAATGCCGGAGTCCGCACGCACCACAATCTGGCAGCTTTCCGTGTAAAGTGCCGCAACCGCGCTGTATCCGCGGTACTTCCTGCTGTTTTCAAATGTCCCGGCCGCATAGTATGCATCATTGGTTAAATCATTCTGCGCAACCGCCATCTGAATATATCCGTCTGATAAAAGCCGCAGATTCGCCGCCGACCCGGCAGTGGTCTTTACCTCAACCGTGCATTTTTCTTTTCCGGCTGTGATAAGCCCTGCAAAAGTATCTGCAAAAGCGTGATACGTTCCGCCAAGTCCTGCCGCACCGAACCGGATTCTCGTTCCGGTCAGTCCGCAGCCTGCAAAAAACGCCGCCGACAGAATCAGTACTGTCGCTCCTATTCCCAATATTTTCTTTTTCAATAAATCACCTCGCTGTTATTCTTCCGCTTTTATGGCAAAAGCTATCATACCATATCTTTTGCCCGCTGGCTATATTACATTCCAATCTCTTTTATGACATGTTTTGCAAATTCCGCATCGTCAATCATGACACCGCCTTCAAACCGGAAATGATATCCCTGAAACATCTCTTTTTCACCGCCGTCATACGACAGTAAATTATAACTTCCAACCAGCGTATACCGTTCATCAATACACAGCACCTTCTCATGTGTGCCGATGTATGTCATGGAGAAATTTTCATATCGTGCAAAACGTTTTTTGAGTTTTTCCGCCATTAATTCGGTCTGCCAGTCTTTGTCCCTTCTCATCGCTGTATCATCATGATTTCTGCTGTACCGGCTTAACCCCGTCCTCATATTCGTGACAGATCTGTTCCAGCTTTTCCAGAAAAATGTCGTTGCAGATAGTTTCCGTAAGCGTTTTTACATATTCTTCAAATTCATTTTTGATATCACTGCTCATCTTTTATTCTCCTGTATCCATATTATGAAGTTTCTTCTCCAATGATTTTTCCGTTAATTTCTTTGACATTTCAGCATCACTTTTCCAGAAAAAATTTGTTTGATCATTTGTTACAACAAAATTTTATCATCATTCCAGCTGCTGTTCAACCAAAACTCTTCCCATTTATACAGTGTAAAAAAAGAAACTGGCCCGACATGATATTCTTACCGACAGCGGTCATATCAGCCATAAGCAGGTCATTGAAACTGTTTGTTGATGAAACAAGAGTTATTTTTTCACAGGAGGCAAATAACTAAAGAGATTAGAACATTCATATATGGCAGCATTGGTGCGGGATTCTTCGTACAAAATGCGATGAGGTCAACTACATCAGGTGTCAAACGATATCTTGTCACCTGTCTTTCATTATAAGGATTGCGAACAAGTACATACCCCTCTTTTATTCGATTCATAAACCATTGGGAATAAAATGCCGGAATATCTGTCCTCATTCCTGTCTGTATAATCATTTCCCCTCACTCCGTTAGAATAATGTTTAAATAAGCCGTAAGCGCTAAATAAGATAGTATTATTAAAAAACTCCCTTTTCGGAAAAGTGTTCCTATATGTATTTAGCTTAAACTAACCTGTATATTTATTCATTTCATCACTTTTTATTCATTTTTCACTAAAGCTAGATGAATTTTTTATCATGGGAACACTAAGTGTTTGAGATGGGAATTTGAGAAAAGCCACACCAGATATGACTGATGTGGCTTTGGTTTTTATTTCTTATTTACCAAAAGTACTAGATGCAATCTCTATGTGACCTATTGATGTTCCGTTTGATAACTCCTTTGTAGGACAATATGTACAAGTTATAGAGCTATTTGTCTCATATCCTTCAATCATGTAATCTCCATCATTATTAGTGGTAAAATCAGCAATGGTCTTTTCTATTTCCTCATCAGTAGCACCTAATGTTTTTAAGCAATCAGTAAATACAGAATAGATTTCTTCCTCTGATAAACTGCCAAATGAATATGAAATGCAGAATGCTTCTGCACCAGCGTCTGTTGCATTTATCATTTCAAGATAACAATTATTTGCATATGCAAAGTACTTTGTGCGAATGTTTCCTTTGCTAATGTCCGTCATTTTGTACCCTGCGATTTCTTGGAACTCTGAAATGAATTTATTTACTATTTCATCGTCAGCATAATTTGTTTCTGTCTGCTCAACAACCTCACTATCTGTTTGACTTTCTACAATATTTGTTGTCACATCATCATTTATAGTTTCGTTTTCAGATACTATTGTTTCTGTATTATTTCCCGTTGTAGCTGTATTATCATTTGAATTACCAGATAAACCAATTATAAGATATACTATCCATGCAGCCGCAATAATACCATACTTTAATGCTGGTTTCATATCTTTCTTACGAAGCATTAAAATAGTTAATGGAACTGGAAATACAAATATCCAACCTAGTACCCACAGCCATGTCTTATTCTTTTTCTGTGGCTGTGTAGTGTTAGTGGTACTCCATGTATATCCACAATCTTTACATAAGCCTATTGTAGACCTTACAACAACAGTACCATTTTTCCCTTTAAGTTCTCCCTGCTTTTCTCGGTTAAATGTAACATTGGTGCTACCGCATTTAGGACAGCCAGATTTATTTAGCTGTTCACGTTCTTTTTGCATTTCTACTGTAATTTGTGAACCGCAAAATGTGCAAAATTTTGCATTATTTTCTATTTCTCCACCACAATTGGGACACTTCATTAGTGTAAACCTCCTCATACGTTGACACTACCATTGTACCACGCATGTAGATATTTTTGAACTGCTTATTTTAAAAATATCCTTTTGTATCAATTGGAAGTTTTCTAGTAACTGTCCTTGACATTGGGTACACATTATCGGCAGACACTAATTACGCTCCAAATTTAAGATTTTTCATTTTCTGTTAGCAGGAGTTTTCAATGTGATGGCATATACTGTACCTACCTTTAAAGGGTCTGTTTCCATAACATTCCCATCGTAATATACAACAATTTCGTCACCAACAACAGGGTCTGCATAACTATCTTTGCTCTCCACAGTCAATGAAATTGACCACCTTGAACCGTTAGGATAACCCTCTGCCGTTTCTGAATACATAATTACATAATCATCATGCACTTCTTCTACAACACCTACTACGCTTGGCTCATTTTCAATAATGTAGTTCATACTTCTGTTATTGCACCCAGCCAATACCAACACGAATGTTAGCGATAAAATCAATGATATAAACCTTTTCATACCATCACGCTCCTTATCAAACTGCTTTTGCCTTATTTTTTGTCTTGGTTATCCAACACATAGATAATGCAGGCGATACCAGAAATCAAAACACCAAGGATACATCCACCAATAGCATTGTTAATGCGTGGCTCCAAGGAACAATCCTGCAACTCCGCACAAAATCATTATAATTACAGCCACAACCGTTCTAAACTCGCTCATATTCGCCCCTCCATTAAATGTCTTGTTTCTTCTGTTTGTTACGCTTCTTGTTAAACAACGAACCTATCAGCATACCTATTGCAGAAATTATTGCACCAACTACAATCATTCCCCAATCCGGTGCATTCAGTTTGTCAAAAGCAATGTTGTTTGCCATTTTGAATGTTCCGTATTCAGCAAGCATATACATTACTCCGAAGAAAAGGGTAAATGCCCATTTTCCTTTTTCCCAAAAGTCATTTTTGCCGATAACAATGGACACAACGAATGTAGTTACAGGAAGAATAATCCAAAGGAACATCAAACTATAACCCATAGCATCACTTCCGCTTGTAAAGAACCAGAACACAATCATGGCAACCGCCCAGATCAGCAGATAGGACAGTATTGTAATGATTTTATTTCTGTTAGTGTTGCTTTTCACAACATTTGTACTTTCTTCAAGATAATCATAATAGGTCTTCATTTTTTGTTCTCCCTTCAATAAATAGTCAAGAGAGACTTCGTAGCAATCGCTCATTTTAATGACACTGATGATATCTGGGTATGATTTTTCATTTTCCCAATTTGAGATGGTCTGACGACTTACTCCCAATATTTCGGCAACCTGTTCCTGTGTCAGTTTCTTCTCAAGTCTGGCTGCCTTGATTTTACTTCCAATATCATGCTCCATGCCATTGCACCTCCCTTGCACTTTTATTATAGGAAAACCACCACTTGTAGTCTACCAAACGGCTTTGACATCGCAGAAAATACGTGTCAAAATGCTTTTACATTTGCTTTTTTATTACTTCTTCGCCTTTTCCTCTAATTCAAGCAGATACCTGTCATAGTCCGACATGAACAATCTGTCTTGAATGATACGATATTTTTCAAACTCAGTTTCAGCGTGGAGTTTGGCTATTTCAGCAGAAACCTTTCCGGCATCCTGCAAAATGCATTTTGTTTTGAACGGTTGCATAGAACCTTTTCGTTGTTGCCGATGTTTTGTCATAATCTATCGCAGTAGCATACATATCTGTGATTTTCTGATAGAACTTTCTTTCGCTTGCACGAATTTCCCGGATGCGTTCTAACTGCTCATCGAAATACTTGTCCGTAAGATAAGTACCTCGTTTCAGACGCTCATCATCCATAACCCAGCCCTTGATGGTGTAGTCCTTTACGATACCGTTTGCCCACTTACGGAACTGCGCGGCACGTTCATTGTTTACCTTGAAGCCGACAGCAATAATCATCTGCAGGTTATAATGGTTCACTTCTCTCTGAACCTGGCGAGGGCCCTCGGTTTGAACTATCCGAAATTTTCGGATAGTTGCCGTTTCTTCCAACTCGCTATCTGAATACACCTTTTTGATATGGTCACTAATTGTACGCACATCAACATCATAAAGCGTAGCCATCATCTTCTGTGTCAGCCATATATTTTCATCTTCGTAGCGCATTTCAATGCTATCTTCCTGCTCTCCGACAGAAGCAATGTAGGTAAGATATTCTGCTGCACTTGAACGAATGCTTATTTCATTTTTCTTTTTTGCCAACGCAACCAACTCCGATTATTTAGATTGTATCACCAGTGGTGACACTTTTTCGATATGATAACATAGGTACAAACAGGAAGTTATCATACCGCCTTTATTATTTTCTCTACATCTTTTTTTCTTGATAGCCATATAACTTTATCATCATATCTATCTAAAATACTTCTTATTTCTTTCAGATTTTTATCCTGAAAAGTTTCAGTCCATTTCAAAAGGTTATAGACCGATTTCAAAGTTTCTCTTTTTCCTTTTTGTATTCCCAATTTTCTTTTTATAGAGCGCATAATAATTCTACTTTTATATAAATAACCAGGCATATCTAAAACATATATTTTATCAGCTTCATCAAAACTTTGCCGTACCCAGGCATAATATACCCCCTCAACTATCCACTCATCATTATTATATAATATTTCTTGTAATAACGCTTTTCGTTCATCAAGCGTTCTCTTTTTGCCATATTCTTTGGCGTTATTATCCCATTGAATATCATCTAAGTCGAAATGGGAAATATTATACTTTTTTGAAAGTGCATTTGCTAAATAGGTTTTTCCAGAACCACTGCAACCAATAATATGTATTTTCATAAGTCAGTATTCTCCACAATTCAAATTTATTTTACATCTCCAACTTTCAATTCTACAAGCTGGAATTTACTTTAACAAATATTTTTCAAACGCTTTATGATTATCAAAGTGGACTTCCCTAAAAAACAAAACTAACCAAATAATATAGATTGGTATAGCCATATATGGGGTTAAAAAGCAGGATAATAATGCGCCTGCCAACATTATAACAGCCCATATAAAGCACTGATTTCTTATATCACGAGAGATCTGCGCTTTATCATACAATGCCTGTTCTTCTTTAGAAAACGAATTAAATCCTGAAACAAATTTTGCTGCTTTTTCCTTAAAAATCGCAAACAACACACCTATAATTACAAATAGTATAGCCAAAATTATACATGACCAAAATCCTATATTCATAATAATCTCCATTCTGCCGCCTTCGGCTGGCGGCACAAATAGTAATGAAAGTGTTCCAACTCTCTACACTGTGCTGTAAAATAGTTTGCAAGAAGCTACACTACAAAGCACGGGAGGAGGAGTTGTAATAACTTTCTTCGTTTTAGACAGCATAATAATCAGTGTAAGTTCTGCCTTTTCAAGCACAAATAAGTGGCATCATGAATCCGTACACTAAGAATTGTTTAAGCACCTTAGTTTAATTGTATGGCAGTTCAGTCAATGGCTTCTTGACAATGATTGCCATGATGTCTGTATGGAATCCACAGATAAATACTGGGTTCCTGTCTTTAATCTTCTGGAAGATGAAATCAATGTTGTGCTTGTTCCTACTATATAATGCAGGTGCACAGATTTTCCAATCGCCTCAAGACTTCGCTCTGAGGGAATAAGTCAAAATACCCGCGATTCCCCATCCACTCAACTCTATTGCTGCCGAATACGATTTCTTTTCCTAAAGCCTCTTGTAATTTGCGAACATGCGAAGCGGTCTTTGCTGTAAAATCCTCTTCAATGTTCACTTTTTTATTTTCAATGTTCACTTTTTCCAGAGTCAATGTTCACTTTTTCCGGTTCTTTAAAAGTGCCGCTGATGTGCAATATCCGGTTATGAAGAGGATGATTCTCGTTCAACAGGAGATTGCGAAGGAATACCGCTGTCGTTCCGGTGTTGCCCTCACCGAAAACATGGATCTGCCACAATCTTGAAATAAAAAACGCAAGATGGTGGATGATTTCATCCATCGAAAGGTTCTTATAAGAGAACTTCTTCTCCTCCGAAAAATCATAGTCCAATGTCGCCCGCAGCTCGTGGCGCTGCCGTAGAGTACAGTCGCGCCATTTAAGACCCATTCCTTCTTCGTGATGTTGTAATCCCTGATACGTCCGGCGTGGAATAGATACCGGTAAACAGCTTTCTGTGAATAGCAAGGGATTTTTCCCTTGAACCCTTTGTTTATTATATGTGGTGGCGCTTTCCGCCCCAAATAATGAAAGTGGGGCACTTTCTACCCCACTAAGGAAATATTGCTAAAATACAGTTTAGATTTACCATACACACAAATCGTAAGTTGTACTTATGCACAGGCAATCAAGCATCCCGTTTAATCAAAGCGGCATCGGAGTCCGGGCAATCACAATGACTGCCAAAACAGCTCCCGCAAACGCTGCTGCGCCGATAACTGCCGCCGTTTTTGCTGAGGTTCTTCTTTACTGCCTTACAGATTAGCATGGCACAAACCACGCAAACAGCCGCAGCCGCAAGCGCAATGACCAGAGTCTCCCATAACCATGAAAGTTCGTATAATATTCTCATTCGCTCACCATACCTTTCTCTGGCAAACTGGGATTTGGAACGTGCTTTATAAATTTTTCCGATCCCCTCAAGTTCGTTCATGGAATCCTTGTTTTTCAAGTTCATCTCTGGCTGTTGCGTAATATGATTTTTGAAAAGCATATCCCATGAAAGATATTTTGCCATACAGTCAAACTGCTTATCAATCAGCTCATACTGGATACTGTCTACGGGAGAACCGCCTACAACAATCGTGCCAACTTTTTTTTTTTAACTGCAATCCACGGCAGTAGCACTTATCAATGATAAGTTTCAATTGTGCTGACATTCCCCACCAATAAACTGGTGTAGCAAAAAGAATCATATCTGCGGCAGCAATTTTATCAATTGTAGGATTTGTATCATCCTTATCGACGCATCCCTTAGAGCATTGACAGACACCACATCCCTTGCATGGTGCAATGTTGAGTTTGTCAGGTTCAATGATTTCAATTTCATTCTTTTCTGATGCTCCTTTTATAAATGCATTGATTGCTGTCAGCGTGTTTCCTTTTCTGGCACTTCCATTAATGATTACAATTTTCATGCGTGTATCCTCCAACTTCCAATTTATCAAACTCCTTTTATTTCTGCTGAATCATCTTAAAATGCTTCAATGCCTCCACAATTGCACTTTCTTTATCTTCTGGGCACTGTGGCTGCCTGCTATCTTCTTTATCTCATCATATGTTGCCTTAGTCTCTGCAGATGTTATATCCACATCATCAAGTTCAATCGTGACATTAATATAATCATCCGGCGTTTATTTTAGTTGGGACAAAAGGACAACCGTCTCAATATGAACACTATGTCCAAACTGGTCTACCGGCTGGACTTTTTTGACGGCGTAGCCGTTGGCACTTAAAAATTTTAAATCACGCGCCAGTGTCGCCGAGTCGCAGCTTACGTAGACAATCCGCTGTGGCTGCATTTTCACAATCGTTTCAAGCAGCACTTCTTCACAGCCCTTTCTCGGCGGGTCCACAACGACCACGTCCGGGCGGATACTTTTACCGGCTTCCGAATCCTGCGCCTGCTTTAGGGCTTTCTCATAAAATGCCGGTACGACTTCTTCCGCCTTGCCCACGAAAAACTCTGCGTTGTCGATACCGTTACGCTTTGCATTATTGCGGGCATCTTCAATTGCCTGCGGCACAATTTCCACGCCGTATACCTTGCGCGCATTTTTTGCAAGGAATAACGAAATCGTTCCGATACCGCAGTACAAATCCCACACCGTTTCATTTCCGGTCAGTCCCGCATATTCAAGTGCCTTTGCATACAGCTTTTCCGTCTGCATCGGATTTACCTGAAAGAAAGACTGCGGTGAAATCTGATATTTTACATCGCCGATAAAATCTTCAATATACGGCTGTCCCCACAGCACCTCGCTTTTTTTGCCGAGAATCACATTCGTCTTTTCCGTGTTGAAATTCACCATCACCGAAGTCATGCCGTCCATTTCACGCAGCGATTCTGTGAGCTGTTCTGCATTTTTTAAGCAGGAAGCCTTGGCCGCATTGACAATCAGACAGACCATAATCTCTTTAGTATGATAGCCGGTGCGGATTAAAATGTGGCGCACAATCCCGCTGTGGTGTTCCTCATTGTACGGGCGAATCTGATTTTTCTGCATATATGCCTTGACTTTGCGAAGCACTTCGCCGTTTTCCGGCGCACCAATACAGCAGTCTGTCTGCTCCACAATATGATGTGTTCTTCCGGCATAAAATCCGATGACAATATTGCCATCCTTATCTTCCCCGACCGGAAACTGTGCCTTATTACGGTATGCATACGGTGTTTCCATGCCGATTACAGGGTACATTTCAAAGTCCGAAAGTCCGCCGATACGCTCTAAATTGTTCTGTACCATTTTCTGCTTAAAGGCAAGCTGGGCTTCATAACGCATTTCCTGTATCTGACAGCCGCCGCACTGCCTTGCGACCGGACATTTCGGCTCTACACGGTCTTTAGACGGTGTAAGCACTTTCATCAGTCTTGCATAGCCATAATTTTTCTTTAATTTCATAATTTTGGCTTCGATAACATCGCCGACAATGGCATCTTTTACAAAAAATGTAAATCCGTCCACTTTTCCGATGCCTTCGCCGCCCGTTCCGATATCCTCAATGTGCAGTGTCACACAATCGTCTTTTTTTAATTCGCTTTTCACGTCTACCTCTACAGTGTCTTTTTGATATTTGCATCCAGCCACCGGTTAAAACCAAGCCATTCGTTGGTGTCTTTGGCTTCCAGTGCCTCTTTAAACGTTTCCATTTTGGCATCCATATTATCTGCCATGGACAGTGCTACCGCTTCCATAATACAAGGTTTTTTCGGAGAACCGTATTCAAGCTCGCCGTGATGGGATAAAATACAGTGTCCGACTTCGGAAGCCAGCACCGGCGGAAAACCTTCAATGCCTGCAATCTTTTGTTGAATCATTTCATAACCCATTACAATATGTCCGAGGAAATTACCCTCGTCCGTATAATCGTTCTTTGGGAACGGTGCGAGTTCCTTTACTTTTCCGGCATCGTGAAGCGCCGCACATGTAATCAGTAAATCGCGGTTTAAAAACGGATAATTTTCCGCAATCTTTACACACAGTCTGGTTACACTTAAACTATGCTCTAATAATCCGCCCAAAAAGCCGTGGTGTACCGTCTTTCCTGCCGCGATACTCTTAAATTTTGCAATAAAATCCGCATCGTCTGTAAAAAAACTCTTTAACAGTGCCGAAAGATACTCATTCTTCACACTGCCTGTATACTGCATGAGTTCTGTATACATTTCTTCAATATCATACTTAGAACATGGAATATAATCAGACGGAACATATTCTCCTTCGTCTGCCTTGCGGATTCTTTCAATCTTTAACTGTAATGCGCCGTTAAAGCTGATAACCTGTCCCGTTACTGCAACATAATCCATGGCATCAAAGTCACAGATACCGCCGGAAGACGGGTCCCATATTTTGGAATCCATCTGTCCGGTCTTATCCTGAAGCATCACATTTTCATATTCTTTTCCTGACTTTGTGAGTGCTGTTGATTTGGATTTACAAAGGTAAACATCGGAGATTCTGTCTCCGTCCTTAAATTTTTCAATAAAATGCATAATCTGCCCTTTCCTTTTCTCATTTCTCCTGCCGCCAGCCGGATTATATGCTTTATTTCACCGCAATTACAGCGTTAAATGTCATATCCTTATATTCATCCCCGCCAAACCGTTTGGCTGTAATAGAAATCTGCTGACCGCTTTCACACTGATATAGTTTCTCACTAAATGCCTGAATTGTCAAAACCATATTTCCGTCAATCCCTGTAATAATATCCCCCGGCTGGATTCCCGCCGCATATGCCGGAGAGTCCAGTTCAATATCCGTTACGTAAATTCCCACCGGCAGTCCATAGCGCGTTGCCATTGTACCGGTTACATTCTGCCCTTTAATGCCGAAATATACCGGACTGTTCCCGTTGGATAATTCCTGTATCATTGATTTTAAATCCGAAATGCCAAGCACTGAAAATGTCGTCTTTGTATTCTTCATGGAAATGCCGACAACATTTCCCTTCATATTAAAAAGATAACCGTAATCGCCTTCTATGCCCGCAAGTCCCGTGCTGATAATCTCATAGCTGTTATCGACACCGCTTTTTGTTGAAATGCCTGAAACCATGCCGTAATCAACCGTCTTATTCTGTCCGTAAAGCCTGCCTGCCGCAACGACAATATCCCCCTGCTGTATGCTGTAAGAGTTGTCTAACTGCGCTGTTACAATCGAACTTCTTTCTTTGGACGGAATCTGCGATTCCTTGACACTGACAATCGCAATGCCGGTATCCGTATCGCTTCCAACCAGCTCGGCATCGACTTCTGTCGCTTTTGAAACCTTTACGACCAGTGACGACGAATCACGCACAACCTCCGCATTCGTCAAAATAATATATTCTGAATTGACCTGTCCGATTACAAGTCCGACCGTTTCTGTCGCACTCTGTGTTTCCGTCAGGATATTTCCCATATCGGTCTTATAGACGTCAATTAATACCAGTGATTTAATCGCCGCCGTAGCAACATTTTTTAAAGCTGCCGCATCGGTTGTCTGTAACACTGCCTCATAATTGTCATCGGCTGTCGTTTCTTTTGTTTCCATATTATCCTGTTCTTCACTCGGATATTCATCCTTTTCAATGGTCAGAATTTCTTTGTCCGTATTCCTCTGAACCATTCTTTTTTCCAATGCCGGATATACGAGAAGCATCACACCGCTTGCAATCAGACCAAACAGCACTGCCGCCACAAAAAACTTTGCCGCGCGGATTAGTCTGCGGTACTTCACGGACGGCTTGGGTACGATTTTTTCCGTATATAAAGCAAAGGAGTCTTCTTCCTTGTGTTCTGTGTTTCCCATTTTTTCTGTCACCATAACCTAACTTTTATTGAACTGCAAAATTAATTTTATTATAACGGACAGTTATGAACAATTTATGACCTACTTGTAAATTCTTATATCCATAGTAGAATTTTTGTTTCAAATGCGGTACAATAAAATGGAATCTGTGCCGGAAATGCCACAGATTCCGTGTCTGCAAGACCCTGCATTTCCGGATTGGAGAAATGAATGAATTACAAGTCTTTAACGACTCTTGAATATGATAAAATTATTGACCGCTTAGTATCTTTTGCGGCTTCCGATAAAGCAAAGGAACGCTTAAAAAAGCTGGTGCCGATGACGGACATCCACGATATTAACGCTGCTCTTTCAGAAACCAGTGATGCCCTTTCCCGTGTCTATGCAAAGGGGGCTGTTTCTTTTGGCGGCGTGCACGACATCGGTGCTTCCGTAAAACGTCTTGAAATCGGCAGCTCCTTAAATACGGTAGAGTTACTGCATATCAGTTCCCTGCTGACCGCGGCTGCAAGGGTAAAAAATTATTACGAAGATACCACCGATTCCTTAACGGGATATTTTCATGCACTTGAACCGCTGACACCGTTAAATACAGAAATTAAGCGCTGTATTCTCTCAGAAGATGAAATCAGCGATGATGCCAGTGCAAATCTGCGCAGTATCCGCCGTCAGAAGGTGCTTGCCGCTGAACGGATTCACACCGAATTAAATAAGATGTTAAATTCATCTTCCGTGCGTAACTGCTTACAGGATTTTGTCATCACCTCACGCTCCGGCAGATACTGTCTTCCGGTCAAAGCCGAATACAAATCGCAGGTACCCGGCATGGTGCATGACCAGTCTGCAACCGGTTCAACTCTTTTTATCGAACCGGCGGCGGTTGTCAAATTAAACAATGATATCCGCGAGCTTGAATTAAAGGAACAGGCTGAAATTGAAGCCATTCTTGCAGAATTAAGCGCAAAGGCATCTGAATTTACCGATGAACTGTTAACGGATTTCCAGGTACTGACTACGCTGGATTTCATTTTTGCAAAGGCACAGATGTCCAAGCAATATAAATGCAGCTGCCCGGTTATGAATACCAACAATTATATCAATATTAAAAAGGGACGTCACCCGCTGATTGACCCGCATAAGGTTGTGCCAATCGACATTTATTTAGGAAAGGATTTTAATCTGCTTATTATCACCGGTCCGAATACCGGCGGTAAAACGGTTTCTTTAAAAACCGTGGGACTGCTGACCTTAATGGCGCAGTCCGGTCTGCACATTCCGGCTCTCGACCACTCCGAGCTTGCCGTATTTGACAATGTATTTGCCGATATCGGCGACGAACAGAGCATTGAGCAGAGTTTAAGTACATTTTCTTCCCATATGACAAACACCGTCAGCATTTTAAAGGAATCCGATGCACACAGCCTGATTTTATTTGATGAAATCGGTGCGGGAACAGACCCGACAGAAGGTGCGGCACTTGCCATTTCCATTTTAAATGATTTGCACAAACGCGGCATTACAACCATGGCGACCACACATTACAGCGAGATTAAGGTGTATGCACTCACCACGGACGGCGTGGAAAATGCCTGCTGTGAATTTGACGTGGAATCCCTGCGTCCAACCTACCGCTTATTAATCGGTATTCCGGGAAAAAGTAACGCTTTTGCGATTTCCAAAAAGCTCGGTCTGCCCGATTATATTATTAAAGATGCTTCTGCCCGCATGGATGCCGATGACGTACAGTTTGAAGACCTGCTCTCCGATTTGGAGCATAGCCGCATTACGATTGAAAAAGAACGTGCCGAAATCAATGCCTATAAGCAGGAAATCCAGCAGTTAAAGGACGAATTAAAGACAAAATCCGACCGGTTAGATGAACGCCGCGACAAAATTTTGCGCAAAGCCAACGAAGAAGCGGCGGCGATTTTAAAAGATGCCAAAGAATATGCCGACCAGACGATTAAGACGATGAACAAGCACGGCATGACCGTAAAAGAACTGGAAAAACAGCGCAGTGCCATCCGTGACAAGATGAATAAACGTCAGGAAAAACTTTCCGTCCAGGCAGCAAAGCCGAAAGCACATAAGGCACACGACATTTCCGAATTTAAAGTCGGCACACATGTGCGCGTTCTAAGCATGAACTTAATCGGCACCGTGACCGCACCGCCAAGTCCGAAGGGCGAAATCACCGTACAGATGGGCAGTTTAAGCACCAAGACAAAAATCAATAACTTAGAGATTCTTGTCGGCTACAAAGACCCGGAAGAAGCTAAAAAAGCACCGAAGGGGGCTGGCGGCTCCGGCAAAATCAAGATGTCCAAGGCGGCTTCGATTTCCCATGAAATCAATCTTTTGGGACTGACCGTTGACGAAGCGGTTGCCAAACTGGACAAATATTTAGACGATGCGTACATTTCAAGAATTCCGCAGGTACGCATTGTACACGGAAAAGGCACCGGTGCGCTGCGAAACGGCGTTACCGCCTACCTGCGCGGTGTTCCTTATATCAAGTCGTTCCGTCTCGGCGAAATCGGCGAGGGCGACACCGGTGTAACCATTGTAGATTTTAAATAAAAGGGGGATTTTTACATGGCGACAAAACAAAAAATACTGATTGTTGACGATGACGAAAATATTGCAGAACTCATTTCTCTTTATCTGACAAAAGAATGTTTTGAAACAAAGATTGTTTATGACGGCGAAAGTGCCCTGCTCCAGCTTGACACTTTCCGCCCGAACCTCATTTTACTGGACCTAATGCTTCCGGGTATTGACGGCTATCAAGTCTGCCGTGAAATCCGCAAGTCCAACAATGTACCGATTATCATGCTATCCGCCAAGGGCGAAACCTTTGATAAGGTACTCGGGCTGGAACTGGGGGCTGATGATTATATTATCAAGCCGTTTGAAACAAAGGAGCTGGTTGCCCGCGTCAAGGCAGTTTTACGCCGCTACCAGATGCCGGCGGAATCCGCGCCGGTCGGTGCAACTGTGCAGTGCGTGGAATACCCGGATTTGATTATCAATCTCAGCAATTATTCCGTACAATACTGCGGAAAGACGGTGGAAATGCCGCCGAAGGAACTGGAACTGCTCTACTTTCTGGCTTCTTCGCCGAATCAGGTCTTTACAAGGGAACAGCTTTTAGACCACATCTGGGGTTATGAATATATCGGAGATACCCGGACGGTCGATGTCCATATCAAGCGAATCCGTGAAAAAATCAAAGACCACGCAAACTGGTCGATTGAAACGGTATGGGGCATCGGTTACAAGTTCGTAACACGCCGGTAATCCACAAAGATGAAATAAAACCGTCATAACACCGGAAAGGATTGTTTTCAATTATGAAATTTAATCTTTTAACCAAATACCTTTTTGTCTATGCGGCAGTTGCCCTGCTCGGCTTTTTAGGCGTGACTTTTATCAGCTACCGCATCGACTATGCAAAGGTTTACAACTACTATACAGATGCCCTGTACAAGCAGGCACTGTCGATTTCAAGTGAATACGCCGATGACTATTTCAGTGAGGAACACCTGCGTATCGTTGAAACCGAATTAAGAACCGTTGCCCTGCTCAACGATACACGCATTATGTTTATCGACACCGCAGGCAATATCATTCTGGATACAGCTTATGCACAGGAGCATAACACAAAAGATATTTTATACACCATTGATGGCTTTGATTATACCAGTCTGGGGACAAAACACACGCAGACCGGCGATTTTTACGGTATGCTTGACTGTACCTGTTTAAGTGTCTTCGCACCGATAACCAGCTCCTTTACGATGAAAGGCTATGTGGTTGTGCATTTAGATGAAAATGTGATTACCGATAATGTATACACAACCTTTAATACCAACTACATCACACTGGTTATGGTAATGCTTTTAAGCCTCAGCTTTATCGCACTGTACTTTGTCCAGATTCACAAACCACTCAACGGCATTATCAAAGCGACAAAGGAATACGGAAAAGGAAATCTCGCCTATAAAATTGATGTCAAAAATGATATTGATGAAATCGGACGGCTGTCCGCTTCCTTAAATTATATGGCATCAAAGCTGGACGAATCCGACCAGTTCCAGCAGAAGTTCCTATCCAACATTTCCCACGATTTCCGCTCACCGCTGACATCGATTAAGGGATATCTAGAAGCCATTGCAGACGGTACGATTCCGCCGGAAATGACAAAAAAATATATTGATATTGTACTGTTTGAAACGGACCGGCTGACGAAGCTGACAAGCAACATTTTAACGCTGAATGAATTAGACCCGAAAACCGTGCGGCTTGAATTGTCCGTATTTGATGTCAATTCGATTATCAAGCACACGATTGAAACCTTTGAGGGAACGTGTAAAAAGAAGCGGATTCAGTTCCAGCTGACCTTTTCCGCGGAAACCTGTTCCGTCAAAGCCGATAAAAGCAAAATCGGACAGGTTATTTACAACCTTGTCGACAACGCAATTAAATTCAGCCACGAAAATTCCGTGATTTACATTTCCGTGCGGGAAAAAGGTGAGAAAGCCTATATTTCCGTCAAGGACAACGGCTCCGGTATTTCAAAGGAAAGTCTTGATAAAATCTGGGACCGCTTTTATAAATCCGATGCATCCCGCGGCCGCGACAAAAAAGGCTCCGGCCTTGGCCTTTCTATCACTAAGGAAATTTTACAGGCACACAATGAAACGATTGATGTCGTCAGCACCGTCGGCGTCGGCACAGAGTTTATTTTTACACTGGCTTTAAGTAAGTAATAGGTAAAAAAATCATCCGCGTTCCTCACCGTTGGCACTTGACTTCGGACCGCGGATGATTTTTTTACCGGGGGCGTGGCGAACGGGACGGCAATGGCTTTCGCCGGTGGCACTTGGCTTTGGAAAGCGGATGATTTTTTTACCGGAAGTGTAGCGGGCGGGATGGGGTTGGCTTTAGAAAATATTACACTGTAAAAAGCCGACGTATAAAGTTTTGCTTTTCTGCTTACTTTATACGCCGGCTTTTATTTTCAGTCTTTTACAACTTTATATTTACTTTTGCTTCTAATTCTATTTTGTAAATAAATCTTTACGTTTTCTGATGACCAGAACGCCTGCACCGATAAACATGACTGCCATCAGCATTACATATAATCCTGCATTGGCGGTATCGCCTGTTTTTACAGTTTCATTCTTTGTATTTTCTGCTTTTGCAGCTTCGGTCTGTGCGGTTGAAACATTTTCATTCACAACCTTCGGTGCTTCCTCTGCCGTCTTTGCCTGTTCTGCAATAACATAGGTACTGAAATGGTTGGTTACAAAGACTGCTTTGCCGTCCTTGCAGACTGCCTGCATATCTGTTGCCGTTCCGTCTGCTTCCATACGAAATACCTTTGTATTGGCTTCCTCATAGCCCGCCGGAATGTCTAATGTTACTTCAACGCCGCCAGGGAACTGATGAACAAATTCCGTACCTCTTAAAATAGAGATGTCTACGACTACCATTTTTTCTTTATAATCAGAAAGTGCTTTTACAGCCGCATCAAATGCACTGCCTTCTGTTAATTCTGTAAACTGCATAACGTCATCTTCATCAAATACATTGTCTTCTGCCTTTAAGCTGACAGACATTTCTGCACCTTTGACGTCATTCTTTTCTGAAAGACTGGACTTGCCGCTCTTTGTGGCTTCTGTTTTGTCTTCTGCCTTCGTGGCTTCGGTTGCGGCCCCAGTCTTGTCTTCTGCCTTCGTGGCTTCGGTTGCGGCCTCGGTCTTGTCCTCTGCCTTTGTGGCTTCGGTTGCAGCCTCCGTCTTGTCTTCTGCTGTTGTCGGTTCTTCCGGTTTTGTTTCCGGCTCGCTCTTAATGCTTGCCTTTACTTCAAGTACCTGATTTTCTACGCCAAACTTTGCACCCATTGACTGATAATCACCTGTTGACATCAGATAACCGTTTGTTGTCAGTGAACCGTCTGCATTTCTTAAAATTGTATCAATATCTACCGTAACATCCGGTGCGGTTGTAGATGTAAATGCACCTGATGTATATGGGTCTGATACAACTGTACCCAGCTTCTGTCCGCTTGTTACAGCAGTTCCTGTAATAGAGAACGGAACCTGATAGTATTTCTTACTGTTGAATGAAATACTGTTGCTGATTTTTCCGATAAACTTATCTGTACTGTTACCGCCTGCGGACAGTAAGTTAAAGAATGTTCCGCCTGCCGTTGTACGGTAGAAGTTAAAGTTCGTCTTTGCATTGTTGTAAGAAGTACAATTCATTAATGTTAATGCGCCGCCGTTGCCGTTATCTGTAAATCCGTCTTTTCCATTGTTAAATGCAAGACAGTTAAACACAAAATGCGGTGTCGGAACTTTACCGTTGCTTCCGCCTAACTTAAATCCGTTCATATCGCCGTTGGCTTCTGAATTCCCATTTGTCAATGTACCATTATTAAATGCAATACAGTTTCTGATTGTTACGACACCGATTGAACCGGTTGCCGGTTTTGCATATAAATCCCAGCCGTCATCGCAGTTGCAGTATGAAATACAGCCGTCAAATACATTACCTTCGCCGCATGTCAGTTTTGCCGCAAAACCATCTGCATTTTCACCGGTTGCCGGGTCACAGTTATCAAATGATGTACAGTTGATAATGTAGTTGTATGACGGCCATTCTTCTTTATTGGTTACAGAAGAAGAACGTCTGCTAATCTGAAGACCTGTATCTCTGTTTGCCTGTAAAATACAGCGTTCAATTACATTGTGGCTTCCTGCGATAAATATACCGTTATCTGCCGCACCACATACGGTAATGCCATATACGTACCAGTAACTGCCTTCAATCTGAAGTCCTCTTGCATTGACAGAAGTGTCTTTAATGTTATAGGACTGTGATGAAAAATCAAATGTTACCTTTGCGCCGTCAGCAGCCTTTAATACCTTGTAGCAGTCTGCCGCACCGCTGTTTGATACCGGGATGGTAACCTGATGGTCAAATGTATACGTACCTTCTAATAAAATAACTGCCGTGCCGTTTTCAGCCTTTGCAATCGCTGTTTCCAGATCAAGCGGTGAATCCTTTGTACCGTCTGCAGATGCACTTCCGTCCGGTGCCGCATACAGCTTCTTTAAATACTGTGAATCCGTTACACCGCTTAATGATGTGTATGCACCTGAAAATGCAGTGCTTGTCTTATCATAAGAAGATGTATCGCCTGTTGTTCCCCCCGGCGTTGTACTACCGGTTGTGCTCTCAGTGGCTTTGTTTCTGTGGCTTTCTGTACTCTCCGTAGCCTTTGTGCTTTCTGTAGCTTTTGTGCTTTCCGTAGCCTTTGTGCTTTCGGTGGCTTTCGTACTTTCTGTTGCTTTCGTGCTTTCGTCTTCCTTTGTAGAAGGCTGTGTTAAATCTTCTTTATTTAATGTGTTGTGGCTTGTTGTCGGTTCTTCTGCACCGGTTCCGATATACGGATTCTGGGAAACCGTATTGTTTGGTGCAACAGATACTAAACAAGTCTTATACGCTCTTAATGCAGACTTTAATGCCTGATTTAGTGCGTAAGAAGCATCATCTTCTGCTGTAAATGTCCACTTAAAATCACCGTTTTCTACTCTGCCGGCATACTTTTCAACATTTTCCTTTGCCTGCTGCGGTGAATCTGCTGTGTAGCTGTACATTCCCTTGCTGGTATCAAAGTTGTTATAGGTGTTGCCGCCCTTATAACTCTTTACGGTATCCGGAACTTTTTCATCTGCGGATTCTACAACATATCCGTCAAATTCGGTATTGTTTTCCTGATAAGATACAAAACCGTTTCCGCCTTCGATATAGTTGTTATACGCTTTAATTGTTCCGCCTGCTTCCTTTGAAAATGTTGCCATGTTGGCTTCATCTCTCTTTAAGGTTGTCCAGTCTGCAATGACATCTGAACCCTGCATAGAAGTCAGCATCGGATATTTACAGTTTCTGAAATAGTTTCCTTCTGAAAATACAGAAGAACCGTTTGTTGAACCAATACCGTATTTTGCATTTCCGTCATAGTAGTTGTTGTATACATGAGCGGAATAGAAACGGATTCTCGGATGTCTTGAATCCGAATGATCATACCAGTTGTGGTGATATGTAATATACAAATCTTCTGTTGTGCCTTCGCTTAAGCCTAACAGGTTGCATTTTCCGTTATCAAAGAAATGATTATAAGAAAACGTAATAAATGTAGATTTTTTGCAGTCTAAAGCGCCATCACCCTTTGCCTGGTCTGAATCTCCGCCTGCTTCACCGTAGAAGAAGTCACAGTTATGTACCCAGATATGGTCGTTATCCTGCTGAAGTCCGATGTTATCGCCTTCACTGCTGTCTACCAGCATAATACCTAAGTTTCTTACTTCTACATTGGAAGCATTTTTAATACGGATACCCCAGCCGTAAACAGTTGCATCATCACCGACACCTTCGATTGTGATACCACATGAAAGGCGCTTTGATGAGCTGCTTCCGCTGACAACCATATCTCCGCCTTCCATAACTGCAAAATCCGTTACCTGTCCAATCAGACGGATGTCTAACGATCTGTTATCATATCCTTTTTTGTACAGATTTAAAATTGCCTGAATGCCTGTTGCTGTCTGTGTCTTGCCCTTTGCATCTTTGATAACGTCCATAGTAACGGTATCTTTTGTTTCTTCTGTCAGATAAAGAACAACTGCGTTACCCTTTAATGTACCGTTATCACGGTAAGCACCGTTTGCTTCACCGTTGGTCCATGCAAAGCCTGTTCTGTCATGTGCCTTGACACTGAGTGCTTCCGTTACGGCTGCGCTGTCTGCCTGTTCTGTGCCGCCTGCAACCGGAACAACCTTTAATACATAGCTGCCTGCTGCAAGTCCCAGTGCATCTGCTCTGTAGTATACGGCACTGCCGTCCGATGTCTTATATTTTCTAACCAGCTCGTTGTCAAGCTTTTCATAGCTTGTATCTGCTGCATCTGCCTTCTTTACATATACGTTATAAGAAACGGCATTTTTTGCTTCATTCCATTCTACGTATGCTGATTCAAGCCAGCCTGTACTCTGAATCAGTGAAACCTGTTCTACTGTTGTATCACCTGTGTCCGGCTTTGTTTCACTTGGTTTTGTTTCACTTGGTTTTGTTTCACTTGGCTTTGTGGCTGCTTCTGTCGGCTTTGTCGTTCCTTCTGTAGAACCCTGCTTTGTATAGCTGTAGACGATGTAGAATAAATTCATGGTATCGCCCTTGGTAATCGTATAATCGCCTGCACTGATATCGACTGTCAGTACCCCATCATCACCGACTTTTGTCTTTGTTCCGTTAATCTTGACATTTTTACCCGCTGCTGATTCAACTTCTGTACCAAATACCAGCGTCAGCTTACCAGCTTCCGGTGCTGTAAATTTAACACTTGCTTTTGAATCAAACTTTAATGGGTCTGTATATGTAACCCCATCATAAGTTGCTGTTCCTTTTTTCTTTCCTGCACTTCCGGCAATTGTAAAAAAGTCATCACTGGTAACTCCCTGTGTTGTAAAATTGTGTTCGTATTTTACAACCGTTGAACTTCCGTCTGCCCTTGCAGACATTAATGATGTCGGCATAATCACGCTCAGGCACATTACAAGCGCCAAAAGCCACGCCCACCGCTTCTGTGTTTGTTTTTTCATACACACCTTCATAAACCCTCCAACTTGTCATGATTCATCTGATTCATGTCCAAACCCCTGACCTGAAACCCCTAAGTGATGCATCATGACTTTCCTTTGTATTTTTGCTGCAAAATCTGCAAATATCCTTACTTTTCCCTCCCGCTTCTTTTTTATGCATTTTTTGCGTTTTTATGACACTTATGCCAATAATCTTATCATCTTTTCACAGAACCCAACATAGTACCTTAGCACTACTTTTAGATTTTTCCACAATTTAGCCATGATTTATAACATTTTATTGTGCAAGTTGCCCATTGACGTTATTGAAAATTTTTATCATTAATCTGTGATTTTTAAAAAAAAATGTGCAAAACACATTCTCGCGCCGAGCGCGGTCGTTTGCGACAAACTACATCTTCGCGCAAGTTTGCATCATCGGCACGTAGTGCCTTTTGTGTAATAGGGAATTCTATCGGATTTTCCTATTACACAAAAAATACACAGAAATACCGGATTTTCCCGGTATCTCTGTGTATTGCCATACATCGCTTCTGCTTTATGCTATTCTTATATTCATTCACTTTTCCAGTGCAATCTGTGCAGATGTCCTTCCAGATTCATTGTTTCAAAATTGTGCTGGCGCAAAGCCTCATACAGTACAATTGCAACGGAATTGGACAGATTCAGGGAACGGATATCACCAATCATCGGGATACGGATACATGTTTCCTCATTATCGACCAGAATTTCTTCCGGAATTCCGGCACTTTCCTTGCCAAACATAATATAACAGTCATCCTCATAAGACACATCACAGTAAGTCTTTTGTGCCTTAGTCGTTGCCATATATATCTTTGCACCCGGATTTTTTTTCTGAAAATCCGCATAGTCATCGTACACGGTTACGTCCAGCTTGTCCCAGTAATCCAGTCCTGCACGCTTTAACATCTTTTCATTTAACTTAAAGCCGAGCGGTTCAATCAAATGCAGTCTTGCGCCCGCCGCCACACACGTTCTTCCGATATTTCCGGTATTCGCCGGCATCTCCGGTTCATGTAATACAATATTTAACATCTTTTCCCCTTTCTGATCCTGCAATCAACCAGTTACACAACTGCACCGTCCTATCCGTCAATGCCTCCGCCGTGTATTATAATTAATTCACATTAATTGCAATATCCAGTTCCATATGAATCTCATCACTTGTCAGCGGAACACAGATATTCTGACTGTAAGACTGCTTTAAATAAACATTTCCGCGGCATAAAGTCGGCGGTGTGATATCCATGGCAATGCCTTTTGTCGAAAGAATCGTTGCCGCATTTCCCATCATCATATTGCCCAGCTCATTAATCGCACTGGCAGACATATCGTCAAGTGCCGTAACCGGCATCCCCATCATCATCTTGGAGACTACATGGAGCGCATGTGCTTCCGGAAATGACATTAAAACCTGTCCGCGCACTTCTCCTGTCACACCAATCATAATAATCACGGAATCACTTGCAAACTCCGTTGTCTTTACATACGGTCTGCCAATTTTCATATCAACCTGGCAAATATCTTTAATCACGCTGGTTGCCGCCATTAAAAAAGGATTGATATATTCTACGCTAAATTCTGCCATCATTTCCTCCCAAGGACTCTATAAACTTCTGTATTCTTTCTAATCCCACCTTTAAATTTTCGATGGAGTACGCATAAGAAATGCGCACAAAGCCTTCACCTGATGCTCCGAAAGCTGTTCCCGGTACTACTGCCAGCTTCTGTTCACTCAGTAACCTTGTTGCAAATTCCTCTGATGTCATTCCAAATTTCTTAATTGACGGGAATACATAAAATGCGCCATACGGCTCAAAACATTCCAGTCCCATCTCTTTAAAGGCATTGAGCAGAAAACGTCTTCTCTGATCATATGCCTCTACCATCATTTCAACCTCCATGTCACAATTTTTCAACGCTTCCACTGCCGCAAACTGGCTGTTCGTCGGTGCACACATAATCGCAAACTGGTGGAGTTTTACCATCTGTTCAATAACCGGTGCCGGTCCGCAGGCATAGCCTAAGCGCCATCCGGTCATTGCAAATGCTTTTGAAAAGCCGTTAATCACAATGGTCCGTTCCTTCATGCCAGGCAGTGAACCAATCGAACAGTGGCGCTTCCCTCCATATGTCAGTTCCGCATAAATTTCATCGGAAATCACATATAAATCCTTTTCAATAATCACCGGAACAAGTTCTTCCAGTTCTTCCTTCGTCATAATTGCACCGGTCGGATTGTTCGGATATGGCAGTACCAGTATCTTGGTCTTATCCGTAATGCTGTTTAAAAGCTGTTCTTTTGTCAGCTTAAAATCATTTTCCGCCTTTAATTCAATCGGCACCGGCACGGCATCCGCCATGACTGCACACGGCAGATACGACACATAACTCGGCTGCGGAATCAGCACCTCATCGCCGGGGTCTGTCATACAGCGCAGTGCCACATCAATCGCTTCACTACCGCCGACCGTGACAAAAATTTCATGCACCGGGTCATAGTGCAGATCATATTTGCGGTTTACATACCGGCTGATTTCTTCACGCAGTTCTTTTAAACCTGCATTGGATGTATAAAATGTTCTTCCCTTTTCCAGCGTATAAATGCCTTCTTCGCGGACATTCCACGGTGTATCAAAATCCGGTTCTCCGACACCTAAAGAAATCGCATCCGGCATTTCACTGACAATATCAAAAAATTTACGGATTCCTGACGGTTCAATACCGATTATTTTCTTTGACAATGGATTTCATGGTGTCACCAGCATCCTTTCATCTTTTCTTCTGCATCCAATACCCTGCCGTAATCCTTATATTTTTTCAGTACAAAATGTGTGGATGTGCTGAGTACCGAATCCAGCGGTGAAAGCTTATTGGCTACAAACTGTGCCACTGATTTCATCGTCTTGCCTTCAATAATGACCGTAAAGTCAAATCCACCGGACATTAAATAAACCGATGTAATCTCATCGTATTTATAAATGCGCTCTGCAATGCTGTCAAATCCCAATCCGCGCTGCGGTGTGACTTTCACTTCAATCAGGGCTGTTACTTTTTCTTCACTTGTCTTGTCCCAGTTAATCAGGGTATTATAACCGCAGATGACATGCTCTTTTTCCATATCCGCGATTTCATTGGCGACTTCCACCTCTGTCATGCCAAGCATAACCGCCATGTCTTTTAAATCGATTCTGCTGTTTTTTTCCAGCATATTTAATATCTTTTCTCTCATACATTCATCCGCCTTTCGCTGTAATCCAAGACTTATATAAAACGATATACCTCGTCCCGGTTCGGTGTGTCCAAATACCGTACCTCATCGTCATTGCGCAAAATTTTATTGTGATCTGCCGTTGTCCTTCCAATGACAGATGCCTTAATTCCTGCATCAGACAATATTTTTATTATATCATGTCCGTTATCCGCTGTCATTAACAAAGCACCACAAGATTCCAATTCATATGGATTTACGTCAAAAATTTCACAAATCTCAATAATCTCCTGTCTGACCGGAATCTTTTTAAAATCAATATCCAATCCGACTTTTCCGGCTTCTGCCATATCCCACAGTGCTGCAAAAATGCCACCCTCAGAAACATCGTGCATACCGGTCACGCCTGCCCGTGCAGCAAGAAACGCTTCTTCCCCAACGGACATATCCTGTGCATTTCCCTGTGCCTTTTCAATCACATCTTCTCTGTAAAACCGTAAAATTTCCGGGCGGTTCTTTGCAATAATTTGCCGGATGCCGCTGATACCAATCCACTTTGTCAGAATCACGTCCTGTCCCGGATGAATATTTTTCGCTGATAAATTTTTCCCGTCACACAGCCCGATTACCGTCACCGTTACAACCGGTTCTAAAACCGCTGCACTGCCCTGCGTATGTCCGCCGGAAATCTGGATACCCAGCGGTTCGCACTGCTTTTGGAGCGTTTCCATGATTTCCCGCAGCTTCGCCTCCTCTGCGGACAGCGGTAAAAGCACCGTACACTCCGCCGCCACGGGAATTCCGCCGCCTGCATAAATATTATTGGCGGCTCGCTGTACCGGATTTTTCGCTGCAATGTCCCCCGTTGCAGCCGCTGCCGCACTCACCACCGCAGGCTTGTCTTTCTTTTGCAGGCTGATATACGCACAGTCTACACCAATCGCCGGTTTCGCCGCATATTCTTCACGTTTTTTTATCTGCTTTAAAACAGAACGCTTCAAAATCGAATTTGATACTTTTCCCGGATTCATATACTCTCCATTCCGGCAGGTCTTCAAGTAAAACTTGCCACTTTGCCTTATTTAGGTTATGATTAGTAAAGCAGGGCTGATGCCACCATCGGCACAACCATTGCCAATACTAAAATAATAATGATAATTGCAGAAAAAATTTGCTTGTTTTTTTTATTGTTAAAATTAATCATTTTTACCTCATTTCTGAGCGACTTTGTCGCGAAGCGGCGATGAAAAATTCGCGAAAGCGATTTTTCATCTGACATCAGGGATAGTTGTTTTCGCTCAGAAACAACTATCTGTATGAAAAATAATCGCATCAGCATTATTTTTCATACTTGCTCCATTTCTGTGATTATCCCAATGTAAAGGATAAATTATGAAACTGATACTGCCTTATTTTATACTAATATTATTTCTGCTTCAACATAATATGAAAAAAAATTCAAAAAAAGAGAAAATTAACAATGAAACCTTCTGGAAACGGGAGTCGGAAGCCAATTCTGTGCGGAAAAAAGATATTTCCGGACTGGATTACATCCGGATTCCGGATACACTGACCTGTCCGGATACGCAGGATGAACGTATCTTAAAGGAGTGGCATACAATTGAAGCTTTAAAAGAAAAAAAGATTTTAAATCTGTCAGGTTTTACGAACACCGATTTAAAATTGGAATACGGTGTCGGCAACTTAACCGAGCTGACCGATTATGACAACAACTATGTCACACTGAGCCGCTCCCTTGCAAGAATTGCTGAACTACTGACAGAACAGGGGTTGAAAAAAGAGGCTGCCGCATTTTTGGAATTCGGCATTGCAACCCATACCGACATCGGTAAAAACTATACCCTGCTTGCCGGATATTACATGGAATATGGAAAGCCTGAAAAAATCGACTTTTTAATCGCACAGGCAGAGCAGCTTTCCTCACTTTCCAAAGACCCGATTATTGCCCGTTTAAAAGCCATCCAGCGCGGAGAGGCTTCACCTGCCTAACTTTTTACTGCACTTACGATTAAACAGACTTTTTATTTTTTATACGGCAATTTCCCATGCTCCGAAATAATGCCGTCAATGATTTTTGAAGCCCGGCTTTTTGTCAGGCTGTCAATATCCTGCTCCAGTGTCAGTCCATGATAGGAAACCAATGCTGCCAGATACCGTTTCTGCGCCGCCGTAACCGGCGTATCTTTCTTGACCGTGTAATTAAGCGGCAGGGTTTCTCTAAACCCTTCATCGTCCGGTTTTACCTCATACAGCCTGTAATAAAGCTGATGGGCGCTGACCGCATCGTCTAAGGCACGGTGCGAATTACCCGGATTAATCTGAAAATATGCGCAAAGCACGTCCAGATTTTTATGTTCCACCTCAGGAAGCAGTCTTCTTGCAAGCTTTAAGGTATCAATTCCGTTCTTTTCAAAAGGAATCCCATGATTCACACACGCTTTTTTCAAAAAAGAATAGTCAAATATAATATTATGTCCCAGAAGCGGCAGCTCCCCGATAAAGTTTACGATTTCTTCAATTACTTCCGAAACATGCGGCTGCCCTGCAACCATTTCATCGGTAATTCCTGTCAGTTCCACAATCCGCTGCGACAGCTTCTCCTTCGGATTTAACAGACGGCTGTAGGTTTCTGTAATCTCGCCGTCACAGACCTTTGCCATGCCGATTTCAATAATCTGATTTTCTGACGGATTCAGCCCCGAAGTTTCCAAATCCAGTGCCACATAGTCCCTTATCATAACCAATCCTCGTTTCCCGTTTACTTTCTATCTCTTATCCTTTGATTTACAGATATCCTGCAAAAAACACTCACTGCACTTTGGCGCACGCGCCGTACAGATTTCCCGTCCAAATGTAATAATCTGTATATTGTATACAATCCAGTGGTCTTTCGGCAGGACCTTCATTAAATCATATTCAATCTTTTCCGGTTCAGTTTCCTTTGTAAAACCCAGTCTTTGGGAAATACGCTTGACATGGGTATCCACTACGATACTCGGTTCATGAAAAATATTGCCGCGGATGACATTCGCCGTCTTTCTGCCGACCCCCGGAAGACTTGTAAGCTCCTCTAATGAAGACGGCACTTCTCCGCCAAAATCCACACAGATTCTTCTTGCCGTTTCAATCAGGTTCTTTGCCTTGCTGTGGTAAAATCCAATCGAGCGGATATCCTGCTCCATTTCCTTTACATCTGCATGTGCAACTGCCGATACGTCCGGGTACTTTACAAATAAATCCTTTGTCACAATATTGACCCGCTCGTCGGTACACTGCGCCGACAGCATCGTTGCCGCAAGCAGCTCCCACGGTGTCGTGTAATTTAAACTGCACCGGAATTCTGTCGTATACCGCTCATCTAACCGCTCTAAAATGCTTTTCGTTCTTTTTGTCATAACCTCACCAACCTCCATTCCGCAGGCATTTTAATGCCAAAGGAATCGCGAGCCAAATATCAGATTTGGCTCTGCGATAAAAGCTATTTGTTTTTGGGTACACAAAAAGCGGGTGATGGGAATCGAACCCACGTATCTAGCTTGGAAGGCTAGTGTTCTACCATTGAACTACACCCGCAAAAGTGCCTAGAACCGGAATCGAACCAGTGACACGAGGATTTTCAGTCCTCTGCTCTACCGACTGAGCTATCTAGGCAGAAATCTAAGATTTCTTATCTTTTATTATCACTGTGCCGCCTTTACACGACAAGCACAGTGATAATTATACAATAATATTTTTTTTCAGTCAATCCCCAAAATTTATTTTTTATGCTTCTTTTTATCCTGCAGGGATTCCTGTTCCTTTACATAAGCTTCATACAAATCGGGTCGGTACTTCTTTGTCCGCTCAACAGACTTTTCAAGACGCCATGCGTCTACATTGCCGTGGTGTCCCGATAAAAGAATGTCGGGTACTCGCATGCCTTCAAATTCCACCGGACGGGTATACTGCGGATATTCAAGCAGTCCGTTTTCAAAGCTTTCGGTTTCTGCCGATTCTTTGTTATTTAAAACACCCGGCACCAGTCTGGACACCGCATCAATCACAACCATTGCCGGCAGTTCTCCGCCGGTCAGCACATAATCTCCAATGGACACATAATCGGTCACGATCTTTTCCAGAGCACGCTCGTCAATGCCCTCATAATGCCCGCACAGAATACACAAATCTTCTTCCTGTGCAAATTCCTGTGCCATCTGCTGTGTAAACGGATACCCCTGCGGTGTCATATACACCACTCTCGGCTTCTTTCCAATCCGCTCTGTCACGCTTTTATACGCGGAGCAGACAGGTCCCGGCTGCATGACCAGTCCGGCACCGCCGCCATACGGATAATCGTCCACCTTCATATATTTATTTTCCGCAAAATCACGGATATTTACCGCATCTACCGATAAAATTCCGTTCTGGATTGCGCGTCCTGTAATACTTGTATTCAGTCCGTCCAGAATCATCTGCGGAAACAGGGTCAGTACGTGAAATCTCATTATTTTGCTACCTCTGCGATTGAATTTAACAGGAATGCATAGTAATCATGATGCAGGTTCATACCGTTGGTGCTGTAATCCGGATTTAAGTATCCGGCACCGTTTTTATATGCAGAAGCCACATCAATATAGGTGTATCCGGCAGAAGCTGCAAGAACACTTACCGTATCATTTACATCATCAATTGCAGACTGTGTGATTTTATTCGTATCACGCGCTTCAAACCCACTTGTTACAGGAAGCAGGGATAAAATGTATACCTTTGCGGACGGACAGCTATCCTTTACGGCTCCTGCCAGTGTAATTAAATCTTCTGCTATCGCTTCAGCGCTCTTGCTTCCGAAATTGACATCATTTAAGCCGACCATGATAAATACCTTGGAAGGATTTAACTGTGCTACGCTGTCTACTTCTGCAACTGCCTTTGTCGTTGTCAGGTTATTTCCGGCAACTACATGTGCGCTGTTTAAGAAACCGTATTCCTGAATACCGCCGATAATAGAATCCCCGAACAATACAGCATCACTGTAATAATCCTGTGTTGTAAAATCCGCTTCTCCGGCAGGTCCGTCAATGGCAAGGATACCGCTGTTTGACGGTGCTGCCGTTGTAGCTTCTGTTGCAGGCTGTGTTGTCGGTGCTTCTGTTGCTGCCACTGTCGGTGCCTGTGTTACCGGCTGTGTTTCATTCTGTATTGTCTGCTGCGCCGTTGTCGGCGGTACTGCCGCCTGCTGCTTATTGTCGGAAGATGATCTTCCCATAAACCGGATAACTGCCACGCAGATAACCAGTGCCACAAGCACACCTGCCGCTCCGAAGCAGTAATTTCTGTATTTATGCCACATTCTCATTTTCCGGTTCAGTTTCACTGAACTTTTTGTATCTTTTCCATTGTTATCCATTTCCTGTTACCAGCCTTTCTAACTATTGTTTTTCTACCATTTTACACGTTTTAACACGACTGCCGAAGTCTTTCTAAGACCGATGTCTAACCAGCCGCCGTTTACTGTATACCAAAGCTGTTCCTCACCGAAACCGCCGTCAAATGTCACAAATATCTGTTCCATCTCATCTTTATCCGTAATGCCAAGTTCCCAGACCGGAACCCTGACCCTTCTTTCATCTTCAGAATTATTGACAATGACTACAACTGCATCCTTCTGATTAAATCTGCCATAAGCAATCAGATTATACTCTCCGACAAGCGGTTTATAAGAACCGGTCTTTAAAACTTCCTGTGACTTATGCATGGCAATTGCCGCCTTGTGAAATGCAATCAGTTCCTGATCTTCACTGCCCCACGGATACGTTCTTCTGTTATCCGGGTCTGTCCAGCCGCACACGCCTGCTTCATCACCGTAATAAATAGTCGGCGCTCCGGGCCATGTCATCTGAATGATGACAGCTTCCATAAAGACGGCTTTATTGATACCTTCGTTCGCAGCTTCTGCTCCAACGGATGCCGTTCTGCCGACACGGTGGTTCGTTCTGGTCAGAAAACGCGAGTGGTCGTGATTTGAAAGTTCATTCATGGAAATCGCAACTGCCTGTCCACCCATACGGGACATATTGTGATGCATCGCCCCGAAAAAATTGCCCGCATTGCCAAGCATATCCTGACGGAACTCATCACTGTGCTTCTGCATACCGGTTAAAAACCACGTCACCGGTTCCATAAACGCATCATAGTTCATAATGGTATCCCATTCATCCCCCTGAAGCCAGTCATAGGAATCGCCGTAATTTTCTGCAAGAATGACAGCTTCCGGATTGGCTTCCTTGACTGCCTTTCTGAACTTTTTCCAAAACTGGTGGTTGTATTCCCGGCTGTTGCCCAGATCTGCCGCAACATCCAGCCGCCAGCCGTCTACGCAGTACGGCTCGGATACCCATTTTTTACCAATACCTAAAATATACTGCTCCAGTGTATCCGCTTCCTCGTAGTTAAGCTTCGGCAGGGTGTCATTGCCCCACCAGCCGTCATACGAGTTGTTATCCGGCCACTGGTTACTGTAAAATTTAAAAAAGGTATGATACGGACTGTTAAAGCTCTCATACGCACCGGATGCATACTGTTCCGGGCTTGTACTGTAAATATGCTCCCTGTCAAGCCATTTATTAAACGAACCGCAGTGGTTAAATACGCCGTCAATAATGACCTTCATGCCTCTTTTGTGAATTTCTTCCACCAGCTTTGCAAAAAATTCATTACTGGCTTCCAGATTCTTTTTATTCGTTACCCTGTCCATATACCGGGATGCATGTGTATTACACTGATCTCCCTCACTGAGCAGTTTTCCCTCATCCGATACAATCACACCGAAATGCGGGTCTATATAATCGTAGTCCTGTATATCATATTTATGATTGGACGGCGATACAAACAGCGGGTTAAAGTAAATAACCTCTACCCCTAAGTCCTGTAAATAATCCAGCTTGTCCCATACGCCTTTTAAGTCGCCGCCGTAGAAATTACGCACATCCATCTGCGCCGGATACCGGTTCCAGTCGTCCACCTGACAGACATGCTCTCCGATATAGCTGTATTCATCATTTAATACATCATTGCTTTTATCCCCATTGCAGAAGCGGTCTGTAAAAATCTGATACATCACCGCACCCTTTGCCCACCGGGGTCTGAAAGCCCGGCATAATCTGAAAATTATAAAAGGATTTAATTCTTTTGCCGCGCCAATCTGATTATAAAACAGACATTTTTGCCGGAAACGACTTTAAAATAGTAATAAAGCTTTTCTTCCGCCACTTCCACCGATGCCTCGTAGTAATCAAACAGTGTATTATTGGCAACACGGTACATCTCATACTCCTGATTGTTTACATACAGGTATGCCGTATCCACATTATACCTTCCTGTTCTTAAGCGAAGCTTTACCGTATCCCCCGGCTGCGGTTCTGCCGGTATTCTATATTCTTCTGTAACGTCACTGAATAACGCCCCTGTCTTTAATACCGGACGTGTATTACACATATACATCAGCTTCTGATTGCTGGCTGTCATATTTTCAATGGCTTTTACAATTCTCATGGACAGACTCCTCTTTTTAATTTCACATTCTTTATTATATAACGAAATTCAATAGATTTCAACAACATCATCATTTTGTCCCTGAATCTCCCTATAGCAGTAAAAGGACAGCCGGGGAAGGCTGTCCTTTTGGAGAAGGTATTTCACTTATTATGGGGTGTAGCAAAAATATATAATGTATTGGGGGTTTTACGTTAATTATAGTATCATGAACGCAAAGTGAAGTGTTCACAATCTTGACGAATTTTGTCGATTTTTTTTGTGCATATTTCACAACCGTTTCCCCACCCTTTGAATACAATCTAATTTTCAAACAACGCCTCAAACTCCTCACGGGTTACTTTTTCTTTTTCCAGAAGCAGCTGTGCGCTCTTTTCAAGCACGTCCATATGCTCCTCAATCATCTTTTTGGCTTTGCCATAGCACTCGTCAATGATGTTCTTTACTTCCGTATCAATCTGGGAAGCCACTTCTTCACCATACGGTCTGGTATGTGCCAGATCCCTGCCGATAAAGACTTCATCACTGTCGTTATCATAATTAATCAATCCCAGCTTTGATGAAAAGCCGTATTTTGTAACCATTGACCGGGCAGTTTCCGTGGCCTGTTTAATATCCTGTGATGCTCCGGTGGTAATATCATCAAATACCAGTTCTTCCGCAATACGTCCGCCTAAGCTGACGATAATATTCTGAAGCATTTTTCCGCGTGTGTTAAACATTTCATCTCGTTCCGGCAACGGCATAGTATAACCTGCTGCCCCCATTCCCGTCGGAATAATGGAAATCGTATGCACCGGACCGACATCCGGAAGCAGATGAAATAAAATTGCATGTCCGGATTCGTGGTATGCCGTAATCTTCTTTTCTTTTTCAGAAATAATCTTACTGCGTTTTTCCACACCGATGCCAACCTTTACAAATGCGTAATTCACATCTGCATTGGTAATATATTTTTCTTTTCGCTTGGCTGCGTTAATTGCCGCCTCATTTAACAGATTTTCCAAATCCGCACCGGTAAATCCGGCTGTGGTTCTTGCAAGACTTTCTAAATCCACATCATCACCGAGCGGTTTCTTTGCCGCATGGACATTTAAAATTTCAAGACGTCCCTGTACATCCGGCCGTCCGACAACAACTTTTCTATCAAAACGTCCCGGTCTTAAAATCGCCGGGTCTAAAATATCAATACGGTTTGTTGCCGCCATCACGATAATACCTTCGTTGATACCAAAACCGTCCATCTCAACAAGCATCTGGTTTAACGTCTGCTCGCGCTCGTCATGTCCGCCGCCCATACCGGTACCACGGCGTCTTGCCACGGCATCGATTTCATCGATAAATACGATACACGGTGCGTTTTTCTTGGCTTCTTCAAATAAGTCACGCACACGGGAAGCACCGACACCGACAAACATTTCCACGAAATCCGAACCGGAAATACTAAAGAAAGGCACACCCGCTTCTCCTGCTACTGCCTTTGCAAGCAGTGTCTTACCGGTTCCCGGAGGACCTGTTAAAATCACGCCTTTCGGGATTCTTGCGCCCAGTTCTGTATATTTCACCGGATTTTTAAGAAATCCACAATTTCTTCAAGTTCTTCTTTTTCTTCCTGAAGACCGGCAACGTCTTTAAATGTAACAGAGTTTTGTGTACCGTTCATCAGCTTGGCACGGCTTTTTCCGAAGTTCATCATCTTCGCGCCGCCACCGCCGCCTGCCTGTCTGTTGGTCATCATCATAATTACAATAATAATCACCAGACAGATACCAAACGGAAGAATCGTTGTAATCCATACGCTGTCTCTTGTCACATCTTTTAACGTGTACCGGATATTGTTATCCAGCAGTAACTGTTCAATTTCATGCACATCGGAAACATTTAACAGTTCCTCGCCGTTGTCCGTCTTGGTAATAGAGAGTACACCGGTCGGCACTTCTGAATTCTGCTTGATTAACACGCTGGATACATATCCGTTCTGGACATCCCACAGGAAATTGCTGTAGCTGTATGATGATGACGATGGTGAAAGTCTTGCCAGTGCAAAATAAAGCACGGCAATCACCGCTATAACCACCAGATAGATGCCAACTCCTCCCATTTTATTTCTGTTTGTATTCATATATTCCTCCTTGTTTTGCGAAGCAAAATCCGAGCCTCTAAGGCGAGGAGAGGAATTTGCCTCCTGATTCTTTATTCACTTTCGATTACACCGACATATGGCAGATTTCTGTAATGCTGGTCATAATCGAGTCCATATCCGACTACAAATTTATCCGGAATTTCAAATCCGTTATAAGCAACATCTATTTCTACTTCGCGGCGCTCCGGCTTGCTAAGCAGTGTACAGATCCGTAAATCTTTCGGTCCGCGTTCCTGTAACATCGGAACAAGTCTTGACAATGTATTTCCGGAATCAATGATGTCTTCAACAATGATAACATTTTCATCTTTTAACGGCTCGTCCAGGTCTTTTTTAATCTGAACTGTTCCGCTTGATACCGTGCCGCTTCCATAGCTGGATACCTGCATAAAATCAATCATTACCGGCACGGTAATTCTTTTTGCGAGTTCACACGCAAAAAAAGCACTGCCCTTTAAAATGCAGATCAGTTTTACGGTTTCCCCTGCAAAATCACTGCTGATCTGGGCTGCCAGTTCACACACTCTCTTTTCAATTTCTTCCTCTGATATCATCACACTGATATGGTGCTGTTCCATTTCATTTATCCTCCTGCATTACTACGCTTATTTTTAATATCCTTTGAGTCGAATCCGTAACCAGCCCGGCACTGCTTCGTCTGACACCTGCCGCCCACAATATCTCATCGGATACGGCAAGCAGAAGAACCGCATCTCTTACCTGCCTTGGCACTTTCTTATCAATCAGTTCTTTTTTTAAGGTCTTTTTCGTGCCATTCCTGTCAATCCTTATAAAATCTGCCGTTTTCCGGAAACGAAAAGAAAAATTATCCTTTATTTTATCATAATCAAAGAGTTTCGTATAGTCGTTATTTCCATAAATTTCTGATAAGCTACCCTGTTCTAAAATGACCACTGCCTTACGGCATTCGTTTACCCGTGTAAAATACACCGGCTCATTGACAGGAATAGTTATTCTCTTCCCACGCCATATTTTTTCAAATCCCAGTAAATCCGGCATCTGCACCGCACTGTCAGCCGGATTTTGCGGCATACTTCCGCATTGCTCTGTACCGCCGTGTATACCGCCACACTGCTTTCTGCTGTCGAGGTGTGCCGTTTTGTTCCGCGCAATCGTAATTTCATCATATCCCCTTACCGCCACCAGCCCATACGGCAGGCTCACACATTTTCCGACAGAATGTTCAAGAAGCTCCTGCACTGCCCCGACATGTACCCTGTAAATATCTTTTGCACCATTGGCTGCCGCTTCTATTGCCTGCCGGATAACATACTGCTGTAAAACCGGCGGTGCAGAAACCAGCGCCTTTACAGACAACTTTACGGACGGTTTTGACGGATTTTCCTGCGGCTGTAAAATAACCGCCTTTTCATACAGCCCTGCCGCCTGCTGTTCAATATATTCTTCCGCCTGCAAAACGCTGTCTGCCAGTTCCGTCAGCTTCTGTACGGCATTGGGATTCAGATTCTTCTCAAGATACGGAATCAGTTCCCGGCGTATTTTATTTCTTGTATACACCAGTTCTTCATTGGTGCTGTCCGTCACATAAGAAAGTCCTTGCAATGTCAGATATTCCTCAATCTGTGCACGGCTCACACATAAGAGCGGACGGATAATATTGTCCCGCACCGGACGGATTCCACAAATTCCGCGCAGGCTGCTGCCCCGTACCAGATTCATCAGTACGGTTTCTGCCTGGTCATTCTGATGGTGTGCCACGGCGATTTTTACTTTTCTGCCTGTATGCTTTTCCTGCTGCGTGGCAATTCCCTTAAAAATGCGGTAGCGCAGGATTCTTCCCGCCTCTTCCTCTGACAGCTTCTCCTGGTGTGCTACAGACGGCACATCCACCCTGCGGCTTATATATTCCACCGATAACTGTCTGCAAAGCTGCTTCGCAAACTGCTCATCCCGTTCTGCCTCTGTTCCGCGGATTCCGTGATTGACATGCACCGCCAGAAGACGGATATCCAGTTGTTCTTTTTCTATAATTTCTTTTAAAACAGCCACCAGACATACCGAATCCGCACCGCCGGACAAGCCGGCAACAAGGATGCCTGTATTTTCTAACATCCGGTGTTCCTGTATATATTTGTATATTTTCTTTACCATAAAACAATTATATTCTCATTTTTCATAGGTGTCAAACAGTCCCAGCACCAAAACCGTACAGTCATCCGATGCTTTCATATCATTATAGGCAAGCGACTGTTCCAGAAGTTTCTCTGCCATTGCGGACGGTTCCCGTATCGTCAGGGCATGAATCATCTGTGCCATGCGTTCCTCTTTATTCACACACGGAATATTATCCAGTACTCCGTCACTGACCATAACAATATAATCGCCGTCATAGAGTTTCTTTGTCGTGCAGTCATAATCGACCTGTTCTAACACCCCCATCGGCAGTGTCGTTGACTGGATAATCTCCACCCACTTGTCCCGCCTGATAAAGGTGGATACCGCACCCAGCTTCATACAGTGCATATACCCCGACTGGCAGTCTATCACACTCATGTCCATTGTTACCGGATTTCCCGTTCCGCCGCCTGCAATATACGCAGAATTAATCAGATCAATGGATGCTTTTTCATCAAACCCGGCATCAATACAGTTTTCCATCAGTTCAATGACCATACGGCTTTCAATGTAAGCGCGTTTTCCGCTGCCCATGCCGTCTGCAATCGCCGCGATGGCTTTTCCACATTCTAACCGCGAAATCAGAAAGTTATCCCCATTAAAATGACTTTTCCCCTTATTCATTCTTGCCACACCACTGAGCAGTTTAAACCGGTCTTCCTGAATAAAAATGTACTGATGATATTCTTCATTGATAATCCGGCGGTTGGAATCATCCGGATAATATCCGCTCCGCAGCACTTCCGTAAGCACCGGAACAACTTTTTTTGCTGTCACACAGCTTCTGCCCACAGTCCTTGCCTGAAACACAATGGCATTTCTGCCATTTTTTTTTGACAAATGCTGTACGTTTTTTATGCGTATCCCGTTCACGAAACATTTGCGTGTCAGTTCCCTGACAAAATCTTTTTTTCCGTCTTCCGTATGCACATACATGGTCATACATTCTTCCAGTACATCCGCAACTAAAAAAAGCTGTTTGGAAATTCCGGTACCGCTTTTTTGCGGTTCCGAAGCGTTTTCATACGCTTCGCCAAGACGTCTGAATGTCCTGGCGGTTTCCTCCAGCTTTGTTACGGAATAGTCCACTACATAATCCTGCACCCTTTCACTCATACAGCCCCTCCTGCTTCTGGCATTTTTCTGCCTATTATAGACGCTGTTTTGTGCAGTTTTTGTCAGGTAGTGTAACCTGTCACAATATTTTATTAGTTTTCCGGTTTAAATACCAGTTCATCCGGATAAATCATACCGAATTTATCCTTTGCAACTTCTTCGGCAAATTTTTTGGTCTGGATATACTTTTTATATTCATCAATCTCATCAGACCGGTTCTGCTGTTCTTCCACCTGCTCCTGCAGCTGTGCCACGCGTGCCTGATATTCTTTATTCTGCTTTTCCAGTGTCCGCTTGCCGCTCCAGATCACAGCGCCCATAATCATGACAAGGGCAAATGCAAGCACCATGCCTAAAATTGCTGACTGTTTCTGCCGCTTTCTTCTTGTTTCTCTTTCCCTGCGTGTTTCAAACTTCATTGCCCTGCCCCCTTTTCCTTACAGCCGCCGCTTTGATGCAGCCTGTTATTTTATGTACTCCTATTTTAATCAAACAGAGTGCTTTTTTCAATGGCTTTAAACATAAATTTATGAATTTTGTAGTGTATTTTACAAAAAATGTGCCAAATGCATACCGGTATAAAACCGCCCCTGCCAAAAAACCTGTCACCAGAAAACCTCTTAAAATACCGTCATTTACTTCATAGGTCATGCAGAATACGGTAACTGCCGCATATATCCAGTACAAAATATCTTCTGCCGACATCACCCATATATTTTTATGACGGATTACGCGTCTGAAGATACGGATACAGTCATATTCTAATGCCAGCACCATTCCTAAAAAGAGTGCCGACAATAATGTCCTGCCCTCCCACCAGATTAATTTTGCAATCATCGAAACAGCCTTCCAAGCATGGATTCTCCCTTTTTGGCATAGGAATTTACCTCGGAATAGGCATAGCTTTCAATCGTACCGTCAATATCCAGTTCTCCTTTTTCCACGGACAGCCGGCTGACATGCAGATTTGCACCTTTAATCGTAATCATGCCGCAGTCGGATTCCAGAATAACTTTATTTAAATCAAAAGAAATGACATCGACGATACCCGTCATTTCCAGCTTATTGCGGTTTTCCATGTGCATTTTATGCAGACGCTTCTGTTTTACTTTTTCTTCCATAACGGCCTCCATCCTGATACTTGATTGTATCAGTATATGTCTGCCCGCATGATTTCAGAACCGCCTACAGATATTCAAACATATCTGCTGCTTCTTCTTTTTTGACAGTATCCTTTACATCGGTTACACGGACTTTCACAGACTTATTGCCAAATGCGATTTCAATCACGTCACCGGCTTTTACATCTGCCGATGCCTTTGCCACTTTTCCGTTAATCACAACCCTGCCCGCATCACACGCCTCATTTGCCACGGTACGGCGCTTAATCAGTCTGGATACCTTTAAATATTTATCTAATCTCATCGCTGCTCCTTTTTGCTGTATCCCGGCGGCAGCCCCGCCAGGCGCACATATGAAAAAACTGCCGCACCCGCGATTATACAATCGGCGGCACGGCAGCCTTAGATTCTCTTTTGCCTTAAATTAAGCGTTTACAGCATCCTTTAAAGCCTTACCAGCCTTAAACTTAGGTGCCTTGCAGGCTGCAATCTTAATTTCCTTGCCTGTCTGTGGGTTCTTACCTGTTCTTGCTGCTCTTTCAGTTACTTCAAAAGTACCGAAACCAACTAACTGGATTTTTTCGCCCTTCTTTAATTCTTCGCCTACAACATCGATAAATGCCTTTAATGCCTTTTCGCTGTCTTTTTTAGATAATTCAGTCTTGTCAGCAATTGCTGCAACTAACTCAGTCTTATTCATGTGAATTTCTCTCCTCAATCAGTATATTTCTATTGGATTTCCCCAACAAAATCATTTATAAACTTTTTTACAGCTTTTGTCAATACAAACCGCCTATTTTAGGCATTTTCACGGCATTTCAAGGGTTTTGTAATGAAATCCCGTCAAAAATTTAGTAAAAATGCCAACGCACGCCTACTCTGCGCCTTCCTGTGCCTCTAAAATGCGGCATTTCTCCCGCTGTTTTTCAAGTGCCTTCAAAGGGATTTTCCCCTGTTCATACATCTTTTCGTACTCTTTTAACCGTCCCAGCTTTTCTTCTTTTTTAACGCGTTTCCACACGCTTAATCCTTCACCGGGTGTCCTTGACATTTCTTCATCGCCAAATACATTCGGATGTCTTCTGACCAGTTTCTTTGCCAGCTCGTCAATAACATCATCCAATGTAAATTCCTGCCGTTCCTGCGCAATTTCCGCATACATCAGCACCTGAAGCATTAAATCGCCGAGTTCTTCCCTCAGATTGATAAAATCCTCGTTGTCTACGGCTTCCACAACCTCTGCGGCTTCATCGGCCACACATTTTTTCATGCTCTCATAGGTCTGCGTGCTGTCCCACGGACAGCCGTCCGGCTGGCGCAGCTTATGCACAATTGCCAGCAGGTCCTTCCATTCATACGTTTCTTTTAAATACTCTTGATTTTCATCTGTTTTTATACTCCCTTAAATTCCACAATCAAGATTCCATCTGTCTTCCTAAAAATCAGCTGCTGCTGCAGCCAGTGCTTTTCAGTATCCGTAAAATGTATTTTACCGTCTTTTGTCGTAATAATCACTGCTCCGAGTACATCCCCGGCACAGATAATCGGACTTAATGCCTGTTCCTTATATTCTTCTTCCAGATTCTCCGCAACCGGCACAAACTCCCTGTCCCCGCTTGCCGCAACAAGTGTGCTTCTGTTATCTAAAAGCTGCTCCATTTTTTTCGTGATATTCTTTTTTATCATGTCCTTTTTATCCGGACCTGCTGCCGCAATAATCTGGTCGCGGTCCGAAACGCAGACGGTATGCCCTGTTGTCTGCGCAAGCGACTCCGCATACTCTTTGGCAAAAGCCCCCAGCTCTCCGATGGGTGAATATTTTTTTAAGATTATCTCACCCTCTTTATCGGTAAATATTTCAAGCGGGTCTGTCTCCCGGATGCGAAGCGTTCTTCTGATTTCTTTGGGAATGACAATTCTCCCCAAATCATCGATTCTTCTTACAATGCCTGTCGCTTTCATAATCTGCTTTCCTCCAATGCTATATTTGGGCCGGCAGCTTTATTAATCTATGTCTGTTCAAATCAATAAAGCCGCTCTTTTGCTATATATTAGCTTTGGAGTTAGTATGTGGAAAATGTGAATATTTATACAAACCTAAGCCATCTGTTCACACTAGTTTTTATAAACCAATATCTGTAAACAGAGGGTTATCCTGCTTGTACTGCATCTTATTCGCAGTAATTTTACTTACATAATCCTTAATTGCTTCGCTGTCTTCCGGCATTCTGCAGCCGATAATATATTCTCCATCATTATTAGAACAGCGGATAACACAGCCTTCCAGCGGTTTATCGCCTAACACATCAAAGCCCTGAACGTCCAGTGTAACATTTTTGCCCTTCGCACGCTCAAATACAGAATCGTTTACTGAAAATGCGAAACCATTGGCACTGATATTGACCATCTTGCCGTCATAAGCTGTATCCTGTCCGCTGATACGGATTGTACATCTGTTATCCAGCGGCATACGCGGATATTTTCTTCTGTTAAATACCTGTGGATTGGTTTCAATGCTCAGCTTAAACTGACCCTTTTCGCCATGTCTGCTGTATTGTACTGCTACGTGCTCCCAGCAGTACAATACATTATCCACAACAATATTTAACCGACAGAACGCATTTCTGTCACGCTTATCAACTGCCTGTCCGCTCTTACTATCCAGTGTTACAAAAATATCTTTATCAATACAGTCTACGACTTCACCCAGATATTCATCTTTCTTACCGCCGGCATCCCCAAAAGCTATAGAAATCTTCATGCCCTGTTTAATATCCTGAACACCCATAAATCCGCCAACACCCAGTTCACGCATCAGCTTACCAACTACACCTTCAATATCCATGGCACTCTTTGCACTGGCTTCATATTTACTTAACATCGTCTTTGTCGTCAGTTCTGCACCACTGATGCTCTGTGTCATGATTTCCATGACTTCACCGACCTGATTCATGTTTTCCGTCAGCGTGCGGTTTGAACTTTCAACCTCTTTAACAGCACTGTCTACAACCTTGATATTTTGCTTATGTGTGATAAAGAAGTAATAGAAGTGTAAAAAATTTTGCCGTTCCTATCCGGCACATGAGGTATGTCGGATAGGTCGGGCGGTTAGGTGTCGGGCAGTTCTACCTTGCCGACAAAAGAATAATAGATTTCGATTTCCTGTCTGCGTAACTTGCCCCGGCGTTTCCCGTCAAGGGCAACGCTTTCATGGACAACGATTTTCTCCACAAACTCCCGCAGCAGAGTAGGGGTAAGTTCTTCAATGGTAGTGTGCCTGCGTACCACATTCATAAACTTTTCAGCGTTTGCGGTGGCTTCCTGCGCTTTGGAAAGTTCTTCCCGCAGTCTGGCGGCACGTTCTTTCAGTTCTTTCTGCTCGGCTTCATAGTCTGCCGACAGCTCTGTGAAACGCTCGTCCGATATGCGCCCGGTTACGCTGTCCTCATACAGCCGCTTGAAGATAGCAGATAACTCGGCTATGCGTTTCTCGGCGGCTTCCAGCTCCTTTTTCTTGGCGGCGTTCCTGCGTCTGTCCCCGTCCTCATTCTGCTCGATTAAAAGCTTCATAAACCGGGCTTCATGCTTTGCCGCATAGCTGGTAACTTTCCGCAGGTTGTCCGTACTCCAGCGGTCAAGAGGTCAGTGCGGATAAAGTGCGCTGTGCAGTCGGCGGTGCGTTTCTTGTAGCTTCCGCAGATATAACAGTCCTGCTTGCGCTTGTCCGTCTGGTATCGCTGCTGGTACATGACGCTGCCGCAGTCGGCACAAAAGAGTATGCCGGAGAACAAGCCCACTTCGTCATAACGGTTGGGGCGTTTGCGCTGCTTGCGTAACTCCTGCACCCGTTCCCACGTTTCCCGGTCAATGATAGGCTCATGGTGGTTCTCAAAAACCGCCTGCTTTTCCGGGGATTTTCTATGCTGTGTTTCAGCTTGTAGGACGGCTTCTCGGTCTTAAAGTTTACCAGACAGCCCGTATATTCCCGGTTTTCCAGCAGATGAACCACGGTATTGGTCGCCCACTTGCACTCATAGCCGGGGTGGTAGCGCGGGTGCTGCCCGTCCTGCGGTATTCCAGCGTCCCCGGCGTGGGGATTTGCTGCTCGGTCAGCATACGGGCTATCTTGGTCGGACCGTTCCCGGCAAGGCAAAGGCTGTAAATCTGCCGTACCACCGGGGCGGCTTCCTCGTCAATGATAAAGTTTTCGTCCTCGTCCATGAGGTAGCCATAGACGGGCTTGCTTGTGATGGGCTTTCCGCTCATGCCCTTAGAGCGTTTTACTGCCTTGATTTTCTTGCTCGTATCTCTCACCAGCCATTCGTTAAAAATGTTCCGCAGCGGGGCAAATCATTTTCCCCCTGTGCGCTGTCCACTCCGTCATTGATAGCGATGAAGCGGACACCTTTCTGTGGGAAAATCATTTCTGTGTACATTCCCACCTGTAAGTAGTTTCGCCCTAACCTCGACATATCCTTGACGATAACTGTCCCGACTTTCCCTGCTTCAATGTCTGCAAGCATGGCTTGAAATCCGGGTCTTTGAAAGTTCGCACCGGAATAACCGTCGTCGGTGTACCAGCGCAGATTAGAAAATCCATTCTGTTTGGCATAGGTTTCCAAAATCCTCTTTTGGTTGGAAATGGAATTGCTCTCGCCTTGCAGCTCGTCCTCATGGGACAGTCTTGGGTAAAGGGCGGTAATGAGTTGCTGGGTGGTCTGTCTTAACATAAATTCCTCCGTTTCCGACAGCCAGCCCCACTATTCCGTACCTTGATTGTACCACATGGGGCGGCTGTCTGTATAGCGGCAAAGCGTCAAATCTGCTTCTTTACGGTCGGTAAAAATGACGGTTTTTCAATCAGGCTTATCACAGGTCAAATATCCGGCGGCGGCTTCTGCTTCCAGCACTATCATCATCTTGTCAGCGGCGGTGTCGGTCGAAAAAGAAAAAGCCAGACACCACAAGGATTGTGTTGCCTATCCTCGTTTCGGTCACGCAGTCCGGGCGGCGGGCAGGGCGTTTGTTTCTCTGGGTGTCGGTCATAGGCAAATCTCCTTTCCGGCAAGCAGCCGTTTCAGCTGTTCCATTTTCCCTGTGCGGCGGCTTTCCTCAAATTCTCCCCGGTAAAGCAGAGGGAACACATTTCAAACAGGCGGTCATAAATCCGGGCGTGGGCGGTGTCCTCCGGGTGCTGCAATTCCTCCAGCGTGAGGTTGGTCGTCACAATCAGCGGCTTCCTGCTCCGGTAGCGGCTGTCAATCACATTGTAGACCTGTTCCAGACCGTATTCTGTGCCACGCTCCATTCCAAAATCGTCAATGATGAGCAGGGGGAAGCTGCAAAGGCGGGAAATATATTCGTTCCTGCCCGCAAAGCTGGCGGCAAGGTCGTTTAATATTGCTGCAAAGTTTGTCATGCACACCGGGACTTCCTGCTCCATGAGGGCGTTTGCAATACACCCGGCAAAATAGCTTTTCCCAGTGCCTACCCTGCCCCACAAGAGCAGCCCGTAGTTCCCGTCCTTTATCTGTTCCCAGCGTGCCACATATCCGGCGGCGTTCTTCATCTGCGGGCAGCTGCCGTTATCGTTGGCAAATGTCCAGTCCTGCATGGTCTTGTCTGTAAAGCCCTGCCGTTTCAGCCGTTCCACCGTTTCAAGGTGGCTGCGCCGCTTCTCGGCGGCTTCCCGTTCCTTACGGGCTGCCCGCTGGCAGTCGCACTCTGACGGGTGGCGGTCACGCCCGAAAAAGGTCTTGCCCTCCGGGAAATAGGCTTCTTTGGGTTTCCGGCATTTGCCGCAGTATAAACCGTCCTCCCGGTGTAATCCTCCGGCTCGGCTGTGGTGTCGGTCATAGGCGGTATGGTGTTGTGGATTGTATCGGTCATAGGCTTTCTCCTTGAATGAATAGTCCGGTATGCCTTTCTTTGGCTTCTCTTTGGCAGCGTCCTCCTGCGCCCACTTGTAAATGGTGGCTGGCTCTGGTACTGCTTCCCGGTGGAAGCGATGTGGCAGGAAAGGCGGTCAAGGTAATACTCCCACTTGCCGGGAAGTCCTGTTCCAGCTCAAAAGTTCTGTGTCAGAAAGAAATACATTTTATATCTGCCATAAGCGGCGGGGGCTGCCCTCACTCGCTCCTTTGTTTGGCTCTCTATTAGGTTGTTTATATTAGTTTGGTTAGGGGACGGTTTTCCGACCGTCATAAGGTCAGTTTTCCGGCTGTCAGTTGGTCGGTTTCCCGCCCTTATGAGGGCGGTTTGCCGCCCGTCAGTTGGTCGGAAAACTGTACCACTGGGATAGGCGGCACTTTCACATACAGACGGTTGGCGGCAGAAAAGCCCGTCCGTCTGCGTTCCAGCAGCCCGGCAGCGTCCAGTTCGTTCAGTGCGCCCTTTATGGTGGTGCAGCCTTTATCCAGCATTTCCGCTATCTCTGCTATGGGGTAGACAATGTATGTCCGTCCCTCGCTGTCCTGCCAGCCGTTCTTCTGCGAAAGGGTGGAACGGTCTAACAGCAGCGCATATAACTCTCTTGCGGTGTGGGATAGGTCTGTTTCCAGCAGGAAACGGGGTAAGGCAGGTAAGCGGGCAGCTCCGTTCCTGCGGTCATATAATCAGCGATAGGGTTCACCTCCTTGTGGTGTCTGTCTGTGGGTTCTGTTACGCTTTTAGGGGGCGTTTTTAAGGGAAAAGGATAAATGTATCACGCACCCTTTGACACCCTCCAAAAAAGCCTTGATTTATGCGGGTTTGAAATGCCCTAAAGCGTGACATTTCTCCCTTTGTTTCCGCTTCCGTTTGGCGGCGTTTATCCGCTTCATGCGTCCGGCGCAGTCCGGGCAGTATTTCCCCCGGTTGGATTTTGGGAAGAAGAACGCCCGCAGACAGCGCAGCGTTTCAGCTTCCCGGCGCAAGGGCGGCTTCCAGTGCTTCATCAAGGGGCAGGACAGCGGCGGTAAACCAGCGGCAGAGCAGCGAATAGCTGATACTCTGTACACACACGCAAGGCTCGCCGTCCTCCAACAGCAGGCAGTTCCCGCTGTCATAGTTGCAGCACTCATGCACAAGGCGGCGGGCTGCCCGGTACTGGCGGTAGTCCATGCGGGGGATATTACCGTTCATGGCTCTGCTCCTTTCTGCACTGCGGCTCGCTCCGGCGTAAAATCTGGTCGATATTGCCCTTGACAGTCTGCAAGCGGCGGTACTCCTCCGTTTTGCCCGGTAATCGTTGTAGCCGCTGTTTTTCTCTTTGATAAGGCTTTCAATCTCTGCTTGCAGGGATTTATAGCTCGGCAGCTTGGAAATGCCGTTCTCCCTGAAATAGCGGGCGGCTGCGTCTGCTATGATAAAGTCACTTTCATGCTTCTGACGGTAGGCTGCTTTTGCTTTGGCGTTTTTCTGCTGTTTCAGCCCGTCCCGGACAGGGCGGGTCTTGGAATAGGCAAGCACCTGCCGTTGCAGCTCCTTTTTCCCGTTCAGCGTCTTTTCCACCTGCTTCAACCACGCAAGGCTTTCCTGCATGGCGGCATAGGCGGCAGAACAGGCTTCGTCCAGTTCCTCCGGGAGGAAAAGCCGTACTGCTGATAGGCGGTAACGGTAGCTGCCATTTGCTTTAGGTTGTGCTTTGCCGCCCAGCGGTCATAGCCCACGCCCTTGCCCTCGGCTCGCTTGGCTTCCCGGTCAACCATGCGCTGCAAGGTGTTGTCTGCCGGGGTGGTTTTTGCAGCTTTTCCCTTGTAACGGCTTTTTACTGCGGCAGGGTATTCGGGTATGGCTTTGGTCTGTTCGGCAGCTCTGTGGGCGTTCTGCGTGAGCAGGGCAAGGACAGCAGCCTTGTCAAAATCGTCCCCCAGCTTTCGGGCTGTGATAGGCTTTGTCCTGTCCGGCGTGGTGGAAAGCCGCCCCTCTCCTTGACGGTCACACCCTCCCGCAGCAAAAGGGAAGAAAACTCGTCAAAGCTGCCAGCTTGGGAAAGTGCCTGCCGTATCGTCCGGCGCAGCTTCGCCTTGTCCGTTTCAAACTTGGTGGGCTTGGTCGGCTGTCCGGCGGCTTCTCTGGCGGCGTTCTCTTTGTCAAGGGCAAGCTGCCCTTTCTTTGCCGCCAGTATTCCCGTTCGGTTATCCGTTCCTTGCTGCCGTTCAAGAGGTCGATTTGGTAAAGTCCCCTCCCGGTGGCACATTTCCATGACTTCGCTCTTGAAATATTCCATAGCGGCGTTGGTGCAGCGGTGCTTGCAGCCCTCCAGCGTGTCGGCTGGTCTGTCCATGTAGGGCAGAAGCGGGACTTCGTAAATCCGCAGGGAGTTGATGACGATATGCACATGGATATTGCCGCTGTGGTTATGCCCGTCCGGGTGGGTGCAGATTAGGGCTTGGTGTCCGGGGAAAATGCTCCTTGCAGAACTGCTCGCCCAGCTCCTGCGCCCGGTCTACGGTCAAGCCGTTGTCTGTCCCGTCCCGTGGGTCAAAGCTGATGATATAGTGGTGGCTTTTCACATCTTCCCGTTTTTGGTTTTTTCTCATAGCGGAGATTGGCTCGCATACAGGCAACAGCGAAATCCTCGCCCCCGCAGTTGAGGGAAGAAATGCGGTAATCCTCCCTCGGTATCAGCCGCCCGTTTTCATCAAGGGTGGCTTTCATGGTAAACTCGTCATGCTCAAATGTGAGATAGGCTTCCGCTGCGCCATAGTCGGCGTTTTTAGAGCTGATATGTTTGAATGTTGCCAACAGCGTCACCCACTTTCTGCAAGACTTCAAACTTTAGGGCAGCAAGGTCGGAAACCGCCGCCCGTACCTCCCCGGCAAGCTGCGGATAGGGACTGTGCCACTCGTTCAGCGTCCGGGCTATCTGGTTTAAGTTGCCGCCGATCCTCCCGTATTCGGCGGTCAGCTTCCCGGACAGCGGCAAGCAGCTCGTCATTGATGGGGGAAACGGTTATGATGGGGCGTATGGCTGCCCCGGTTATGGCTTGCCGGATAAACTCGGCTTGGCTCATGTGGTAAGCAGAAAGCCGCTGGGCAAACTCGGCGTATTCTTCCTCGGTCATGCGTGTTTTGACTACCCGGCTGCGGTGCGGCGTGTTGTATCGTTTCATAGGTGGTTGACCTCCTTTCTGTGCGTGGTGTCCTCTCACTAATGGGAAAAACAGGGTGTGAAGCGGAACTGTTTTGAAAATCCGAAAAATATTTTGAGGGTTTTCAGCGGCGCAAACCGCATAAGCAGGTTTGGGAAGGCACTCCCCAACAAGATTCCGCAGGGCAAGAATGAGCGATAAGCGAATTTTGGCACCTCGGTAGAATCTTGCTCTAAAAACTGCCGGTCTGCCGCTCACTTCCTACTGCCACTTTTCGGAAATCGCAACCAGTTTTTCATAAAGGCTGCGGGCTGGCGTTCTCCCTCTCTTTCTGGCAAAGACTTTTCCGGCGGCTTGGTCTTTCCCAACAATAAGGCGTTTCAGAGCTGTGTTTTGCCCGCTGCTTGATAGAAAACGGGAATTTCCCCCTGCTCACTTATCAGTACCGATACTTTCTCGATTTGCCAAAAATGGGCGCAAAAAGCAGCAAATCTTTTCAGACTTACTGCTTCATGTGCCGCTATGGGGCAGCGGTTATTCAGTTGTAAAATAAAGGGGCGGCAGCACTTGGAGCTGTCGCTCCTTGTCTACTCATCAGCAAAGGCGGACGGGGCTGTCAACGACGGCGCGGAGCGACGTTCATCTTGTCGTTGACTGGCTCGGCTGGCTTTGCTATTTATCCGTCAAATAAAAATCGTTGTTTTTAATTCTGAATCTTAAAATTATAGACGCGGGGTAAATATTGCCCCGCGCCTAAACTATAGTAGACGGTTATTTATTGTTTTAATGGTACAAATATGTGACATAACCAATAATACTAAAACGATTATTATGCCTAATATTACAAGTAATAATTAGCTTTTTATGCCGCATATCCTTAGTCCCTCCAGTAAGAAATGCTTGTGTCGCCGTCGGAATATGCTAATAACTCTCCGTAGATATTTCCAATCTGAACACTAAGTCCCTCAATCGGTCCTAACTTGTAATAGAATGTACCTTTGGCATGAACTACATTACCACTAATATATGCACTCTTCGATGTTGTATCTGTCTGAACAAGCGGATTCAAATTTTTAACAACAAATGCGTCATTGTAATAAATAGTAGTAATGGTACTGCCGGACACGCTATACCGACTTCAATTCGATATTCAAGTATTTCTATTCCCAAAATATCTACGGTTGACGTACCCCACGCATCATATCTGGTAGACCTAGCTGCTCCTAAATCTGCTCCAGAAGCTACTTTCTCTGTCCGGTCATAAGTAGTTGCTCTTGTAATTCCGGTGCAACTAAATCTCCGCTGTAGGTTGCAGGATCAAGCAAGTAGTCAATAAATTTTTCCTGCTCATCTGCACTAAGTGCTTCAAATTTCTGCAAATCCTCCGGAGATTCCTGCGCCAAAAATTCTTTATATTCATTCACGGTCAAAGCTGAATCCGGCGCTTTTTCAGCTGCAAACACTGAAACAGCAAAAACTCATTACCAGAGCAAACGTCAACAGAACCGAAAATAACCTTTTAAGTTTTTTCATAAACTCACCTCATTTCTAAAGTAATAAATAATCCGTCTACTATTTATTCATTAGTATTTCACAAGGTAAGATTAAGTAATTCATGTCTTTATTATACCAGAATATTTTTGATATTTCAATTAGATTTTTTGCTTTTTTTCGGAATAATGGGCTGTTGTCTATCAAATTCTTTTGTGTTACTTTACCGCACATGAGCATTTCTCCAAGGCTTGTCGCATCCTGTGTAATATTGGTTACACTTACATTGACATTCGATACCTTTTCAATATTAACCTGTATCAGTTCAATGGTTTCTGCAATGGATTCAAGCATCTTCTGGGATGTTTCTTCCAGATGGGAAAGCGCTTCCATGATACTGTTGGAAGATGCCTGTGTGCCGCTGCTCAAATTACGGATTTCATTGGCTACAACCGCAAAGCCCTTTCCGGCTTCTCCGGCTCTTGCCGCTTCGATAGAAGCATTTAACGCCAGTAAATTGGTCTTTGAGGTAATGCCCTCAATTGTACTGGTTTCTTCTTTTACATTTTCAAATTCTTTCTTGAAATCTTCCAGAATCTGTTCAACCTGTTTTGAAAGGTCTGCCATCTTATTGGTTGTTTCCACAACCTCTACCAGTTCACCTGCACTCACATTGGCATGTTCAACCGATGCCCCGATCAGGTCTACTACCTGTTCCATCAGGTCAGCCACACCTTTGACCTGTGTATCAATGACCTTTGTCATCTCCATGGAAGAAAGGGTCTTTTCATTTAAGACACCGTTGTTGGCATCGAGATTCTGCATATCCTTCATAACATCATTGGCACCCGTTCTGTTCTCGTCTGCCAGTTCACGGACAACCGTTACACCGTCTACAACGGCATTACTTGCATCCTTAACCTGTTCTACGGTACGGACAACGCGCTCTAAGTTGCTTTTAATAGACTGCGTAAGCGCCCCATCGGATTCTACCAGATGTTTGATTGCCATATTGGTACAAACATAACAACCAATTACAATGACCAGCTGTAATGCACATTCAGGACTTGCCATATAATCCATCATGCCCTTTGCCAGCCCCTTATAAGCATTACTTGAAATCAGTACAAAAAGTGTAATCCACATCATCGTGCGGATAAACTTCGGGTCTTTGTATAAAATCAGAATTGAAATTAACGGCAGGATAAACACATATGAAATCTGGTCGAGTGCCGTCCATGCAATGACCGAATAAAATGCAAGATATCCCAGTCCCACAATCCATTTATACGGTTTAAAATCCATTCCTTTAATAAACAACAGTGCCTGTCCGACAATATAGACTGCCCAGCCCACAATCGCAAATGCTGCGTAATAGCCCGGTGTCAGTGTTCCGGTGCCGACTTTGATGCCATAATAAATGCACGCAACGATCAGCAGAAGCACCCATGTTATGCTTGCTCTTTTGTTCGTCTTCGCCCTGAAAAAGGCTTCATTATAATTTTCCATAAACATTTCTCCTTTTAGTAAGTCAGCCATAGTTCTTTATTAAGAAGTATACCATAATTTATCAAAAAAGACTACTAATTCCCGCAGACACCATCAAAAGATATCATTTTCATTATTTTGTTGAAAAGCCCTCAAAAATATCTTAAAATAATGATATGATGCCATGGTAAAACCCCCTGGCCATGATAGGAGACTGCTATGAGTGACTTTATGATAAGAAATTTTTATAAACAGCGAAAAGACTTTGAGAAATCGTCTGCCGAACGGAATTTAACACTTACTTTCCCGGATACTGTCACAGAGATAAAAAACATTCCTTATATGACAGACGGCTCTGCCGCAAAAGACAACACTTCTTTGGACACGGACTTCCCACTGCAAAGCAGTAAATCACACATCTGCGATTCACACCGTCTGGACTGTTACCGCCCGAAAAAACAGGACGGCGAACTTCTCCCGGTAATTGTAAATGTGCATGGCGGCGGACTTTTACTTGGCAGCAAAGAATTTAACCGGTTATTTTGCATGCGGTTAAGCGAACTTGGTTTTTTAGTCTACAGCGTGGAATACCGTCTGATACCGGACTGTTCATTTTTCGACCAGTGTCAGGATTTAGCCTGTGCCATGGACTTTTTAAAAACGCGGATTTCTTCCGATAACGGTGATCTGTCCCATGTATATGCAGTCGGAGACAGTGGCGGTGCGTGTCTTTTAACCTACACTGCTGCCCTGCAGCATGCCCCTGCCGCAGCAAAAGCTGCCAAAGTCACTCCGTCTTCTTTACATATCAATGCGCTGGGACTCATCAGTGGCATGTTTTATACAACAAAAAAGGATAAAATCGGGTTGTTTCTTCCAAAGTATCTTTACGGAAAGAATTACAAAAAGAGTGCCTTTGCGCCGTTTGTAAATCCCGAACACCCTGATATTATAAAGGCACTTCCGCCGTGTTTTCTGGTAACCAGCCACAACGATTACTTAAAACGCTACACGTTACAATTTGAAAAAGCACTGGCACGTTACCAGGTGCCGCATGATTTACTGAATTTTCCGAAAAATCCGAAGCTTACACACGCTTTCAGCGTATTTGAACCGGAACTTGACGAAAGTTTACAGACAATGAAATCCATGATTGATTTCCTTCAAAAATACTAGAACAGGAGATGACACTTATGAACTATGATGAAAATGTTTTCAAAGAAAAAGCCAACATCAAAGCCCGCAGAATCTGGCTGGTCTTTGCACTTTTACTCACAGCCAACTATGGCTCCGATGCCGCAAACGGCCTGTATCCGTTTTCTAATTACATTATTTTTGTAGTATTATGCTGGGTTCCTTTCTTTATCGGCGATATTCTGCTGCGGCTAAAAGGAAAATCAACTGATTTGTACAAATATGATCTTGTTATCGGATACGGTATCTTTTATACCTTTGTATCCTGCACAACAGCTTCACCGATTGCATTTACCTATGTGCTTCCTGTCACAAGCCTTCTGGTTCTTTACAAGAACCGCAGCTTTATGATTCGTTGCGGCATCGCCAATACGCTTGTCATCATCGGCAGCGCCTTATACCGCGGTGTCGTACTTGGCTGCAACTCTGCGGCTGATATAAAAAATTACCAGTTACAGGTATCCTGCATTGTTTTATGTTATATCTGCTACGTGCTGTCTATCCGCCATTTAAACGAATCTGATGGGGCTTTAACCGACAGTATCAAGGCTGACTTACAGCGTGTCATCTCAACCGTTGAAAAGGTAAAAACTGCCAGCAATACCATTATGAACGGTATTACCGTTGTCCGTGAACTGGCTTCTGAAAACAAACACGGCTCTGACGTTGTTTTACTTGGCATGAATGAATTAACTGACAACAACGGAAAATTACAGCAGCATACCACCTCCTCCACCGATATGACCGGTGATATTAATGCACAGGTGGAACACGTTGTTGCATTAATCAACGAAATGGTTTCCTTAACAGCTGAATCCGTTACACATGCACAGACCAGTTCCGCAGACCTTGACGAACTGGTAAAAACTGCCGGAACGATGTCTGAACTGTCTGGCGAAGTTGAAAATGTTTTACAGGAATTCAAATCAGAATTTGAAAAAGTAAAAGAAGAAACCGGTACGATTGACAGCATTTCAAGCCAGACCAATCTGCTTGCCTTAAATGCTTCGATTGAAGCCGCACGCGCCGGCGAAGCCGGAAAAGGCTTTGCGGTCGTTGCCGAACAGATTCGCACATTAAGTACCGAAACCAAATCTTCATCCGGTCAGATTCAGGATGCCTTAACCCGTCTGGATGAGATTTCAGAAAAAATGACATCTTCTATCGAACAGACCTTGAAACTGATTCAGCTGACCCTTGAAAAAGTAACCTTAACCGGCGAAAATGTCGGTAAAATTACTGCGGATTCTTCACAGCTGGGTGAACATATCCAGGTTATTGACACCGCTATTAAAGAAGTGGAAAATTCCAACCGCCAGCTGGTTTCCAACATGGAAAACGTTACTGATATTGTAAATGTCATGACCAACTGCATTTCCGACTCTGACGAAACGACCAAACGCATGAGCAGTAAATATGAAGAAACGGCTCTGAATATCAACAACATTGAAGATGTTATCCAGGATTTAATGTGCGAACTGGGTATCGGCGGTTTCATGGGCATTGATGATGTAAAACGCGGCATGAAGATGACCGTAACCGTTCATGATGATGCTTCTTCTAAAGACATTGAATACCACGGTGAATTACTGGAACAGGTTGAAAATACGCTTTTTGCCTCTCTTGAAAAGAAGCTCAGCCTGCCAAAACCGGCAGCATGTACCGTACAGGTTACTGTCGGTAATGTTCTTTACTGCTGGAGCCATGCCAAGATTCAGTCTGACAGCGGTAAAACAGCTGCGGAAGGAACTTACCGTATTCAGATTACCAGCCGTCCGCAGATTATAAACCGCCGGAAATATCCACGCATGGATATTTCCAACACCTGTACGATTACCGTGAAAAATTCCGGTGAAACCTTTAAGGGTCAGTTAGACAATATCAGTGCAAACGGTTTTGCCCTTCTGGTAAAAGACCCGTTCTTTGCCTCTGCCAAGGGCCGTGACATTTCCATTGCCATTGATAACTTTGCACTGACCGCCCATTCCGTACTGGAAGGCCGAATTATCCGTTCTTCTGAAAATGAAGGCACGTATATTGTCGGCTGTCAGATGCCGGAGGACAACTACTACATTATGGAATATGTAGAAAGTGCCCTGCGCGAAAATCAGAAACATGTGTAAAATATAAGATAACTACGATAAAACAGCTTGAACCAAACGCCACCGTAACCGAAGGCTTATCCGTTATGCAGAATGAAGTGACCGGTTCCGCTTCTGACATCGCCGCTATTTCAGCCGGTCCGCCATGGTATAGAACTGGTAGTAAATGCCTTTCTTTTCCATAAGTGCTTCGTGGTTTCCTTCTTCGGCAATGCCTTCCTGCGTAAGCACTAAGATTCTGTCCGAATTGCGGATACTGGATAAGCGGTGTGCAATGGTAATCGTTGTTCTGCCCTTTGACAGCTTCTCTAACGACTTAGCAACCTCATACTCGCTTTCATTGTCCAGCGCCGAGGTCGCTTCATCCAGAATCAGTATCGCCGGGTTCTTTAAAAATACCCTTGCGATGCTGATTCTTTGTTTTTGTCCGCCGGAAAGCTTCACACCTCGTTCTCCGATATAGGTCTGATAGCCGTCTTTTAGTTCCCTGATAAATCCATCTGCCCCGGCAAGCTTTGCGGCTTCAATAACCTGTTCCTTTGTCGCATTTAAGCTGCCGTATACAATATTGTCATACACCGTACCCGAAAACAGATAGACGTCCTGCTGTACAATGCCAATCTGCTGGCGCAGGCTCTTTAACGTAAACGATTTGATATTTTTACCGTCAATGCTGATTTCGCCGGAATCAATATCATAAAAACGCGGAATCAGGTTACAAAGTGTCGTCTTTCCACCGCCTGACGGTCCGACAATGGCAACCTTTTCGCCCGGACGAATCGTCAGATTCAGATTTTCAAAGACCTGATTGTGGTCATCCGGATACTCAAAGCTTACATCTTTAAATGTAATATCTCCTGTTACATCTTTTAATTCGACTGCACCCGGCTCGTCAAAAATGTCGATTTTAGCATCCATAATCTGTAAAAAGCGCTCAATTCCCGTCATGCCGCGCTGGAACTGCTCGGCAAATTCAATGATTCTGCGGATTGTTGCAATAAATGTCGTTACATACAGCATATACGCAACCAGATCGCCCGGCAGAATCATGCCTCTAACCATAAAAATACCGCCGGCAACCACAACTGCCAGATACATCACACCGTCAAACATTCTGGTTGTGGTCTGGAATGCGCCCATATATTTATACGTTTCTTTTTTAATCCCAAAGAAGCTGTGGTTATCCGCATCAAACTTCTGATTTTCCATATCTTCATTTGTGAAAGCCTTCACAACCTTCTGACCCAGCAAGGTATCTTCAATACGCGCATTTAATTCACCAATCTGATACCGCTGTGCCGCAAATGCCTTTTTCATTTTGCGGTTCAGCTTCATACAGGATAGAACCATAACCGGCACAATCACAAAAATAATCAGTGTCAGCCACAAATTAATCATTGCAAGAATTGCAAAGCCTGCAATGCCTTTAATCGCCGCAATAAAGAATTCCTCCGGACAGTGATGCGCAAATTCGGTAACATCAAATAAATCGTTGGTAATCCGCCCCATAATCTGACCGACTTTCGTATTGTTATAATACGTATCAGACAGCTTCTGCAAATGCGCATATGCATCTTTACGCATACCGGTTTCAATCTTTGCACCCATAACATGCCCCGTATATGCCATATAATAATTGGCAATACCATCAATAATACGCAGTACCAGATACAATGCACCCAACATCAGAATGGTCTTTACGGACAACGCCGCAAGATCCCGGATTCCTTCGTTGGTAATATAACGCATAATCAGCGGAAGCACAAGCTCGCAGATTGTTGTCAGCGCCGCACAGAATAAATCCATGCAGAGCGTCCCCATATGCGGCTTATAATACGGTGCAAACCGTGAAAGCAGCTCCTTTGTTTCATACTCTTTCGTATTCACGTTTTGTTTCCTCCCATTTTTCTTCATCTTACTCTCTTTCTTTGTCTGTACACGCATAAATCTATATCTTTACACGCTTCACCCGGCTTCGCCAAACATTTTTCCTAAAGTTTTGTCAAACAATACATTTATTATGTGTCATGTTGCTGCGCCAGCCAGTTCTGTCAACGGTTTTATAGTATAGCCCATTTCTTCCCACTTGGTCAACAATTCGTCTAAAATCTGCGCATTTGTCGAAGACGTGGAATGTAACAGTACGATTGCGCCGGGGTGTATTCTTTTAAGCAGCTTGCCAAACGCTTCGTCTTTTGTCGGCTGTTTATCCTGATACCAGTCCACATAAGCAAGACTCCAGAAAAACGTGTGGTAGCCAAGCTCTTGCGCCATTTTTAAGTTTTCAATATTGTATTTGCTGCGGCGGACGGTAAAATTTTGTTATCGGTGTCCCTGTAATCTGCTCAAACAGATTTTCAACGTCCTGCGTTTCCTTTTTAAAGGCATCCATGCTTGAAATGGATGACATATCCAGATGATGATAGGTATGATTGCCGACCGTATGCCCCTCCGCAATCATCCGTTTGACTATCTCCGGGCTGGTTTCCAGAAAATTTCCGACCACAAAAAAGGTCGCCTTTACATCATGTTTTTTCAACGCATCTAAAATCGGCTCTGTATTGCCGTTTTCATAGCCGCAGTCAAATGTCAGATAAATCGTATTCTGTGTTGTATCCCCGATAAAATACGCATTGTATTTTTTTAATTCCTCTGCACTCGCATTTCCTGTCGGCGGCTTTCCTTCCGTGCCAAAACCCAGTCCCCAGTTTTCACTTTTTTCATGCAGTAATGCCGACACACCGACACTCTCCGCCTTTTTTGCTGTCAGCGCTCCCAGCGCATACATTACTAAAAACAGCACTGCCACGATACTTACTTTCTGTGCCGTTATCCCCGACCATGGTTTCCTGCTTTCCCTAATGTCTTTTTCCTTTTCTTTGCCATCAGCTTTACCGCGCCTGCGTCCCGACCTCCACAGCAGTTTCATACACCTCTCCAATCCACAAATACTAGATTTTTACCGCGCAGATTTGTTTCATAAGAACCAAATTCCAATGCAAAAAATAATTACACCGGCATTTTTTCACGCTATATACTATATTCCCGCCGTTTTGGCACTATTCCTTTTTCATGCTTTTTAATGCAAAATGAGCAAAATGAACGACCGTCATACCAACTACGAATGTTTGATACAACGGCCGTTCTAAGACTCTGCGTTATCCAATTTTAAACTCCTTTTTCTTCGATTCTTCATTGATTTTATGAATTTCACTTCATTTTTCAATTTCTTCGATGAAATCTGTTCTGATTGTACAAAGGCAACATCACCTTTTTATTCCCTGCTCGTAAGTTTTCTTTTTGGAATCTTTTCTTTAAAAAATCTTCCTTTTTGTTTTCTTACTTAGAACATTGATACATTTTTTTGAATGATACCTGATTCCTTGAAATTGCTTTCATTGAATCTGTTTCATTCGGATAATATGAAGCTTCTTTCTGTCATCTTTCACGGGTTCTGACAGTTTCAAGATATCTGAAATATAGTTTCCTTTTACTTCTGCATCTTCATTGACTTTGATTTCGTTGATAACCAAAATCTTTTACTGGTATCAGAAGTGTTCCGGTCGTATATTTTTGATACCTTTTCAGTATTTGTTTCTTTACACAAATCTGAAATCTTTCATATTATTGTTGTGGTAAATCTTCAATATGAGTGCCAGCCTGTATTACCTTTTCCTTCTTTTCCTATCTCTTTATAGGAATCTTCCATTTGTTATATCGGTAAAGGTATTCTTGCGAGGGAACTGCTATGCCTTACCACTCTCATATTGTAGGTGTATTCCTTCGTTCTGCATTGGAATCAACCTCCTTTTAAGAACTCTTATGTTTGAAGTTCTTGTTTGTTTGTGATTGTATATTAACACGCAGGTTATTATTTGTCAATACTTTTTTCAAATAAATTTTAATTATTTTCATTCTTTTCTATAAATTGTATATTTTATTATGAATATTCTGACATTTTATACTGGCAGCTGTTCTATCGTTTCATATGCCTGCATCAGCATTTCCTTTGTCACTGCATATGGATAATGGCGAATATCGGACATCTGCGGAATCCTGTCCATGGTTTCAAAGAACTGCTCCTCGGTAATGCCGATATCGGCAATGCGCACCGGAAGTCCCAGCTCTTTATTTAACGCATAAATTTTTTCAAATTCCTCCTGCTACAGTACACCGAATCCGACAACCTCGCCGTGCAGATGTTCTTTTTCAATGACCGGATATGCCGTCAGCGCATAAAAGCAGGCATGTGCCAGACCACTGTTGTAATCCGGTGTAAAGTCCCTTGTAAGGAAAATGGATACAATCGCTGTCGTAACCACAATCGCTAAAACTACCTGCTCCAGTGCTTCGGTTGCAACACCCTTTTTATTATCCTCCAATGCCTGTCTGCCGTATTCAAGCATCGGTGTCAGGCACATTTTGGAAAATCCGACCCCGACCTCCGTATAATGCGGCAGTTTTTCACCGCGTGAAGAAATCTCAGCTTCGTAATTTTTTGCATACGTGTCGCCGATACCCGCCCACAGATAACGGTACGGTGCGGCGGCAATAATCTGTGTATCGATAAATGCGTGAGCTGCCGGATGTGTAAAGAAATGTGGTTTAAAAAATGTGCCGTCTTCATGATACATAATTGAAACAGAAGTACATGCCGCACAGTTGGAAGCGATTGTCGGGAATGTAAACACCGGCTTTTCACACTCGATACACAGACATTTGCAGGTATCAATTGCCTTTCCACCGCCCACGGCAAACACCATATCGGCTTCTTTGAATGCCGGCAGTGCGGCAAGGCGTTCTACTGCCTCATACGTGCAGTCTGTTCCGTAAATTTCTTTTCCGATAATATCCAGCCCGCCGTCCGCCGCATTTTTACTGATTTTGTCAAATGCCGCAGAAAGCGCCTTTTTACCGCCGATTACAAGCACCTTTGTGCCGTATGGTTTACAGATTTTTCCAATCTGGTTATAGACCTCTTTTCCTACAGAATAACTCGGTAAATGTAATTCATAATTTTCTAATTTCATGATTCTATCCTTTCCGCAGACATTTTCATGCCCGCAAAACACGTATCAGTTTTTTAATTTTCAGCTGCTTCGCTGCCCATGACCGGCTGTTTTTTCACGCAGCCTACAATCATATGGACAATAAACGGTATCACAATCACAATCAGCGTTGCATAACCGATATAAGAATAACCCGTCTTAACCAGCGGAATTAAGCCAAACTGTGTTGTGAATCCGACAAATGCAACACCCATTGCAAGGGATGCGCCTCTGCCTGCGTTTTGTGTCTTTTCCTTCATGGTCTTTCCTCTTTTCTTTTTGTTACAAACCGAAATAAAGCAAAAAAAGATTTCCGTTCCCTAAAGGAACAGAAATCTTTTCTGCACGCCACCTGTATGGAAATCTCACATACGGTCATTCTATAGTCCGTCAAATCGGCGATTACTACAGTCAGACGATATGCTCTCATCATAACGGTTAGAGTTTCCGTCAGCTCCTACTATCATTTCAGGCTGCCCTCATAAGTCCATTCACATGAACCGGAAATACTGCTTTCTCACCACATGCAGTTCTCTGTAATCTCTTACGCTCATGCTACTACTCTTATTCAACGGTTTATCTTTTTTATTTATTGCTGAGTTTAGCACATTACTGTGTGAAATTCAACCTCTTTTTTACATTTTGAAATAATCAATGCTCTGTACAAGCTGTTCGGCAATCTGACGGAGCTGTTCGGCACTTTCATAGACCTGTTTAAATGTTCCTGCAACCGCTTCTGTTTCATTATATGTCTTTTTCGTGCCTTCCATGTTGTTTCCGGCAAGTTCAGAGAGCGCCGACACGGCTTCCACGACTTCACTGCGGGAGCTGTCAAGCCGCTGTGTACTGCTTTTAATCTGTCCGATACCCTGCATGGATTCCCCAATACCCGAAAGCACCTCTTCCACAATATTTTGGGTCGCCTGCATGCTTTCACTCTGATTCTGTAGAATCTGCTGCATCTGCTGCATATTTTCCACGGCTTTTGCAGAATCCTCCATAAGTACCTGCGTAGTTTCACCGATTTCACGGCTCGATTCGTTGGACTGGTCTGCCAGCTTTTTAATCTGATCGGCAACCACGGCAAAGCCCCTGCCGCTTTCTCCTGCCCTTGCCGCCTCAATCGAAGCATTCAGGCTTAACAGATTGGTTTCTTCCGCAATCGACGTAATCAGTGCCGTTGCCTCGTAAATTTTATTGACGGAGTCATTCGTTCTGTTCGTCTGCTCCTGTACTTCTTTTATTGTATGCTCCACTTCGTCATTGATTTTCATGAGATTTAACAGCGTTTCTGCCGCCCTGCGGCCGGACTGCTGCATTGCCTGTGCATTTTCGTCTAACACGCCGACTTCCTGTGTCGTCTGCGTGATATTTTCACCCATAATCTGCATCTGTGCCGAAGTATTCTTGGAATTTTCTGCCTGCTGTGCCGAATTATCCACAATCATTGCCACAGTATCTTTTACCTGTGTCATCGTGCCGTTGGTGGTGTCTGCTGCCATCCCCAGCACATCCGATGCCTCTGACAAATGCTTGGCATTTTCCGAAATTTCACAGATAACGGACTGCATGGCATCACGGAGTGTAATCGTTACTTTCGAGAGTGCACCAATTTCATCTTTTCTTGCAAGCAGTTTTTCATCGACCCATACTTTTAAGTTGCCCTGTGCCAGCTCCTCAACAACCTGGATGCTGCTTTGGATATTACTGCTCATAGACAATGCCATTTTCATGGCAAATGCAATACACACAAGCATAATCACAATCACCGCCATAACAATACTGCCAAGAATCCTGTTGATGACCGCATCTTTTTGCGCCTTATCCGTACCGACAAAGACCATGCCGATAATCTCACTGTCCGAACCATTCTGATAAACCGGCATGTAATAGCCATAATTTATATTTCCTTCTAATGATACGTTTTCGCTGAAATATTCTTCGCCGTTTTGCAGAACCTTTGTAATAATCACATCGCCCGCCGGTGAACCTAAAATGCGGTTTCCATCCGAGTCCGCAGCCGAAGTCATAATCCGTTCGTTTCCATAGAAAAATGTGACATCCATATCCGTGTTCTTTTTGATACGGTCTACCAGACTTTCCGACTTGGAAATGTTATAGCTGCCCTTCCAGATATCGCCATTGCTGGTCTGTATGTAATCGCCCGTATTCTGGTCATATGCCGCCAGTGTCGCCGCCGCAGTGCCTTTTAGCGCTTCCTCAATCTGATTGATTAATGCACCTTTTACCGTGGTAAAGGTTAAAAAAATGGATACAATGCCTAAAAGCAGCACCGGTATAATGGTAATGGATAAAATTTTCTTTTTAATACTCATCTGTAATTCCCCCTATTCGACAACGTGAACGGTTTTAAAGTACCAATTGATTTTGCCGGTAATCGTTGCGGCATCCAGTGTTTTACCCTGTTCGCCTACGGTTTCTCCCGTATTGGTTTCAATGACACCGTCAAACACACCGTTTTTCCCGGATAAAATCTGCTGTTTGGCTTCGTCCACCTTCTGTTTTGTCCCTGTCGCACAAAAATCTGCCAGTTCCGTAATGCCGACTAGATTTTCATTCATGCCGCCGTAATAATTACTGCCGTCCCACGTTCCGTCCAGAACACTCTGTACCGCAGAGGTGTAATAAGCACTCCAGTTCCAGATGACACTACATAAACAGGCATCTGGCGCATTTTTACTCATATCCGAATTATAACCGATACTGTAAACGCCCCGCTCCTGTGCCAGTGTCTGTGGATAAAGCGTGTCACAGTGCTGTGTAATCACGTCACAGTTCATATCAAGCAATGTCGCTGCGGCGGCTTTTTCCGCTTCAGGACTGTACCAGCTGTTTGTTACCTTAACGTAAATCTGTGCATCCGGATTGACAGAATATACACCCAGTGCGAAAGCATCAATACCGCCCGTAACTTCTGAATTGGAAGAATCCATTGCGGCAACGTAGCCGATTTTATTGGTTTTGGTGTTCATGCCTGCCACAATTCCGCTTAAATACCGCGGCTGATAGATTTTTCCGAAATAGTTGTTAAAATTTTTACCGTTGCTTAAATAGCCCGTGCCGTGTGAAAAATACACAGACGGATACTGTTCCGCCATTTCTGCGGTGGTCTGCATATAGCCCCAGCTTGTGGAAAATATGATATTACAGCCCGCATCAATACACTCCTGAATCGCAGTGCGTGTCTTTTGTGCATCACTGTCATCGACATTGATTTTGCGTATAATCTGGTCATCTGAAAGTCCGAGGTTTTGCTGCATCCCCTGAATCCCTAAATCATGTGTATAGGTATAGCCGCTTCCCTCTGCCGGATCAGACAAATGAATGACCCCGACTTTGATATTTTCTTTGGTAATGCCTGTGGTATTTTGTACCGATACGGTACTGTTATCAGAATAGCCCTGATTGGTTGCGTAGTCGTCCGGCTTCTGTGCCTGACACCCTGCCAGCAGCAAACTGCACGCTGCTGCCGCAAAGATTCTGTAAAACGCTTTTGTACGCTTACAATACACTTTCTTATTCATATGAATCTCCCCTTTGTCACTACAATACATCTGTGGTTGCATATATATACTATAATTTATCATAAAAATAAGAATTTGTAACGCTTTATTTCGGATTTTTTTAGACTCTTTATATTTTTTTAATACGCACAAATAAGCGGACAAAAATAATTTTCTGCCCGCTTTGCTTTATGTTTTAAATGGCATCTGCCGTCAATGCCGCATTCTGCGTATTAATAATGCTTAATATTTCCTCACGGATATGCATATATTCCTGTGTATATTTTGCACTTTCCTGATTCGTGCCTACGATATCGTAGGTAAAATCCGTATGAAATTCTTTGACAATCCGTCCCGGTCTTGAAGACATGACGATTACTCTTGTTGCCAGTGCCAGCGCTTCATCGACATCGTGTGTAATCAGGAAAATCGTATTGCCGGTCTTATTCCAGATTTCACGGATTAACGTCTGCATGTTCTGTCTGGTTAAGGCATCAAGCGCGCCAAACGGCTCATCCATGAGAATCATCTTCGGCTGGTTGACAAGCACCCTTGCAAGAGAGGCTCTCTGCTTCATGCCGCCGGATAATGCTCATGTGCGGTAAAGTAACACAAAAGAATTTGATAGACAACAGCCCATTATTCCGAAAAAAAGCAAAAAATCTAATTGAAATATCAAAAATATTCTGGTATAATAAAGACATGAATTACTTAATCTTACCTTGTGAAATACTAATGAATAAATAGTAGACGGATTATTTATTACTTTAGAAATGAGGTGAGTTTATGAAAAAACTTAAAAGGTTATTTTCGGTTCTGTTGACGTTTGCTCTGGTAATGAGTTTTTCTGTTTCAGTGTTTGCAGCTGAAAAAGCGCCGGATTCAGCTTTGACCGTGAATGAATATAAAGAATTTTTGGCGCAGGAATCTCCGGAGGATTTGCAGAAATTTGAAGCACTTAGTGCAGATGAGCAGGAAAAATTTATTGACTACTTGCTTGATCCTGCAACCTACAGCGGAGATTTAGTTGCACCGGGAATTACAAGAGCAACTACTTATGACCGGACAGAGAAAGTAGCTTCTGGAGCAGATTTAGGAGCAGCTAGGTCTACCAGATATGATGCGTGGGGTACGTCAACCGTAGATATTTTGGGAATAGAAATACTTGAATATCGAATTGAAGTCGGGTATAGCGTGTCCGGCAGTACCATTACTACTATTTATTACAATGACGCATTTGTTGTTAAAAATTTGAATCCGCTTGTTCAGACAGATACAACATCGAAGAGTGCATATATTAGTGGTAATGTAGTTCATGCCAAAGGTACATTCTATTACAAGTTAGGACCGATTGAGGGACTTAGTGTTCAGATTGGAAATATCTACGGAGAGTTATTAGCATATTCCGACGGCGACACAAGCATTTCTTACTGGAGGGACTAAGGATATGCGGCATAAAAAGCTAATTATTACATTGCTTGTAATATTAGGCATAATAATCGTTTTTAGTATTATTGGTTATGTCACATATTTGTACTATTAAAACAATAAATAACCGTCTACTATAGTTTAGGCGCGGGGGCAATATTTACCCCCGCGTCTATAATTTTAAGATTCAGAATTAAAAACAACGATTTTTATTTGACGGATAAATAGCAAAGCCAGCCGAGCCAGTCAACGACAAGATGAACGTCGCTCCGCGCCGTCGTTGACAGCCCCGTCCGCCTTTGCTGATGAGTAGACAAGGAGCGACAGCCCAAGTGCTGCCGCCTCTTTATTTTACAACTGAATAACCGCTGCCCCATAGCGGCACATGAAGCAGTAAGTCTGAAAAAGATTTGCTGCTTTTTTTGCGCCCATTTTTGGCAAATCGAGAAAGTATCGGTACTGATAAGTGAGCAGGGGAAATTCCGTTTTCTATCAAGCAGCGGGCAAAACACAGCTTCTGAAACGCCTTATTGTTGGGAAAGACCAAGCCGCCGGAAAAGTCTTTGCCAGAAAGAGAGGAGAACGCCAGCCCGCAGCCTTTATGAAAAAACTGGTTGCGATTTCCCGAAAAAGTGGCAGTAGGAAGTGAGCGGCAGACCGGCAGTTTCTTAGAGCAAGATTCTACCGAGGTGCCAAAATTCGCTTATCGCTCATTTTGCCCCCGTGGAATCTTGTTGGGGAGTGCCTTCCCAAACTCCTGCTTATGCGGTTTGCGCCGCTGAAAAACCCCTCAAAATATTTTTCGGATTTTTCAAAAACAGTTCCGCTTCACACCCTGTTTTTCTCCTATTAGTGAGAGGACACCACGCACAGAAAGGAGGTCAACCACCTATGAAACGATACAACACGCCGCACCGCAGCCGGGTAGTCAAAACACGCATGACCGAGGAAGAATACGCCGAGTTTGCCCAGCGGCTTCTGCTTACCACATGAGCCAAGCTGAGTTTATCCGGCAAGCCATAACCGGGGCAGCCATACGCCCCATCATAACCGTTTCCCCCATCAATGACGAGCTGCTTGCCGCTGTCGGGAAGCTGACCGCCGAATACGGGAGGATCGGCGGCAACTTAAACCAGATAGCCCGGACGCTGAACGAGTGGCACAGTCCCTATCCGCAGCTTGCGGGGAGGTACGGGCGGCGGTTTCCGACCTTGCTGCCCTAAAGTTTGAAGTCTTGCAGAAAGTGGGTGACGCTGTTGGCAACATTCAAACATATCAGCTCTAAAAACGCCGACTATGGCGCAGCGGAAGCCTATCTCACATTTGAGCATGACGAGTTTACCATGAAAGCCACCCTTGATGAAAACGGGCGGCTGATACCGAGGGAGGATTACCGCATTTCTTCCCTCAACTGGGGCGAGGATTTCGCTGTTGCCTGTATGCGAGCCAATCTCCGCTATGAGAAAAACCAAAAACGGGAAGATGTGAAAAGCCACCACTATATCATCAGCTTTGACCCACGGGACGGGACAGACAACGGCTTGACCGTAGACCGGGCGCAGGAGCTGGGCGAGCAGTTCTGCAAGGAGCATTTCCCGGACACCAAGCCCTAATCTGCACCCACCGGACGGGCATAACCACAGCGGGAATATCCATGTGCATATCGTCATCAACTCCCTGCGGATTTACGAAGTCCCGCTTCTGCCCTACATGGACAGACCAGCCGACACGCTGGAGGGCTGCAAGCACCGCTGCACCAACGCCGCTATGGAATATTTCAAGAGCGAAGTCATGGAAATGTGCCACCGGGAGGGCTTTACCAAATCGACCCTTGAACGGCAGCAAGGAACGGATAACCGAACGGGAATACTGGCGGCAAAGAAAGGGCAGCTTGCCCTTGACAAAGAGAACGCCGCCAGAGAAGCCGCCGGACAGCCGACCAAGCCCACCAAGTTTGAAACGGACAAGGCGAAGCTGCGCCGGACGATACGGCAGGCACTTTCCCAAGCTGGCAGCTTTGACGAGTTTTCTTCCCTTTGCTGCGGGAGGTGTGACCGTCAAGGAGAGCCGGGGCGGCTTTCCCACCACGCCGGACAGGACAAAGCCTATCACAGCCCGAAAGCTGGGGACGATTTTGACAAGGCTGTTGTCCTTGCCCTGCTCACGCAGAACGCCCACAGAGCTGCCGAACAGACCAAAGCCATACCCGAATACCCTGCCGCAGTTAAAAAGCCGTTACAAGGGGAAAGCTGCAAAAACCACCCCGGCAGACAACACCTTGCAGCGCATGGTTGACCGGGAAGCCAAGCGAGCCGAGGGCAAGGGCGTGGGCTATGACCGCTGGGCGGCAAAGCACAACCTAAAGCAAATGGCAGCTACCGTTACCGCCTATCAGCAGTAATGGCTTTTCCTCCCCGGAGGAACTGGACGAAGCCTGTTCTGCCGCCTATGCCGCCATGCAGGAAAGCCTTGCGTGGTTGAAGCAGGTGGAAAAGACGCTGAACGGGAAAAAGGAGCTGCAACGGCAGGTGCTTGCCTATTCCAAGACCCGCCCTGTCCGGGACGGGCTGAAACAGCAGAAAACGCCAAAGCAAAAGCAGCCTACCGTCAGAAGCATGAAAGTGACTTTATCATAGCAGACGCAGCCGCCCGCTATTTCAGGGAGAACGGCATTTTAAGCTGCCGAGCTATAAATCCTGCAAGCAGAGATTGAAAGCCTTATCAAAGAGAAAACAGCGGCTACAACGATTACCGGGCAAACGGGAGGAGTACCGCCGCTTGCAGACTGTCAAGGGCAATATCGACCAGATTTTACGCCGGAGCGAGCCGCAGTGCAGAAAGAGCAGAGCCATGAACGGTAATATCCCCGCATGGACTACCGTTAGTACCGGGCAGCCCGCCGCCTTGTGCATGAGTGCTGCAACTATGACAGCGGGAACTGCCTGCTGTTGGAGGACGGCGAGCTTTGCGTGTGTACAGAGTATCAGCTATTCGCTGCTCTGCCGCTGGTTTACCGCCGCTGTCCTGCCCCTTGATGAAGCACTGGAAGCCCCCGCCGGGAAGCTGAAACGCTGCGCTGTCTGCGGGCGTTCTTCTTCCCAAAATCCAACTGGGGAAATACTGCCCGGACTGCGCCGGACGCATGAAGCGGATAAACGCCGCCAAACGGAAGCGGAAACAAAGGGAGAAATGTCACGCTTTAGGGCATTTCAAACCCGCATAAATCAAGGCTTTTGAGGGTGTCAAAGGGTGCGTGATACATTTATCCCCTTAAAACGCCCCTAAAAGCGTAACAGAACCCACAGACAGACACCACAAGGAGGTGAACCCTATCGCTGATTATATGACCGCAGGAACGGAGCTGCCCGCTTACCTGCCTTACCCCCGTTTCCTGCTGGAAACAGACCTATCCCACACCGCAAGAGAGTTATATGCGCTGCTGTTAGACCGTTCCACCCTTTCGCAGAAGAACGGCTGGCAGGACAGCGAGGGACGGACATACATTGTCTACCCCATAGCAGAGATAGCGGAAATGCTGGATAAAGGCTGCACCACCATAAAGGGCGCACTGAACGAACTGGACGCTGCCGGGCTGCTGGAACGCAGACGGACGGGCTTTTCTGCCGCCAACCGTCTGTATGTGAAAGTGCCGCCTATCCCAGTGGTACAGTTTTCCGACCAACTGACGGACGGAAAACCGCCCCTCATAAGGGCGGGAAACCGACCAACTGACAGCCGGAAAACTGACCTTATGACGGTCGGAAAACCGTCCCCAACCAAACTAATATAAACAACCTAATAGAGAGCCAAACAAAAGGAGCGAGTGAGGGGCAGCCCCCCGCCGCTTATGGCAGATATAAAAATGTATTTCTTTCTGACACAGAACTTTTGGAGCTGGAACAGGACTTCCCCGGCAAGTGGGAGTATTACCTTGACCGCCTTTCCTGCCACATCGCTTCCACCGGGAAGCAGTACCAGAGCCATGCAGCCACCATTTACAAGTGGGCGCAGGAGGACGCTGCCAAAGAGAAGCCAAAGAAAGGCATACCGGACTATTCATTCAAGGAGGGAGAAAGCCTATGACCGATACAATCCACAACACCATACTGCCTATGACCGACACCACAGCCGAGCCGGAGGATTACACCGGGGAGGACGGGCTTTTATACTGCGGCAAATGCCGGAAACCCAAAGAAGCCTATTTCCCGGAGGGCAAGACCTTTTCGCGCGACCGCCACCCGTCAGAGTGCGACTGCCAGCGGGCAGCCCGTAAGGAACGGGAAGCCGCCGAGAAGCGGCGCAGCCACCTTGAAACGGTGGAACGGCTGAAACGGCAGGGCTTTACAGACAAGACCATGCAGGACTGGACATTTGCCAACGATAACGGCAGCTGCCCGCAGATGAAGAACGCCGCCGGATATGTGGCACGCTGGGAACAGATAAAGGACGGGAACTACGGGCTGCTCTTGTGGGCAGGGTAGGCACTGGAAAAGCTATTTTGCTGGTGTATTGCAAACGCCCTCATGGAGCAGGAAGTCCTGGTGTGCATGACAAACTTTGCAGCAATATTAAACGACCTTGCCGCCAGCTTTGCGGGCAGGAACGAATATATTTCCCTGCCTTTGCAGCTTCTGCTCATCATTGACGATTTTGAATGGAGCGTGGCACAGAATACGGTCTGGAACAGGTCTATAATGTGATTGACAGCCGCTACCGGAGCAGGAAGCCGCTGATTGTGACGACCAACCTCACGCTGGAGGAATTGCAGCACCCGGAGGACACCGCCCACGCCCGGATTTATGACCGCCTGTTTGAAATGTGTTCCCCTGCTTTACCGGGGAGAATTTGAGGAAAGCCGCCGCACAGGGAAAAATGGAACAGCTGAAACGGCTGCTTGCCGGAAAGGAGATTTGCTCCATGACCGACACCCAGAGAAACAAACGCCCTGCCCGCCGCCCGGACTGCGTGACCGAAACGAGGATAGGCAACACAATCCTTGTGGTGTCTGGCTTTTTCAAGGAGGGGGCGACCGACACCGCCGCTGACAAGATGATGAAAGTGCTGAAGCAGAAGCCGCCGCCGGATATTTGACCTGTGATAAGCCTGATTGAAAACCGTCATTTTACCGACCGTAAAGAAGCAGATTTGACGCTTTGCCGCTATACAGACAGCCGCCCCATGTGGTACAATCAAGGTACGGAATAGTATGGGCTTGTCGGAAACGGAGGAATTTATGTTAAGACAGACCACCCAGCAACTCATTACCGCCCTTTACCCAAGACTGTCCCATGAGGACGAGCTGCAAGGCGAGAGCAATTCCATTTCCAACCAAAAGAGGATTTTGGAAACCTATGCCAAACAGAATGGATTTTCTAATCTGCGCTGGTACACCGACGACGGTTATCCTGGTGCGAACTTTCAAAGACCGGATTTCAAGCCATGCTTGCAGACATTGAAGCAGGGAAAGTCGGGACAGTTATCGTCGAAGGATATGTCGAGGTTAGGGCGAAACTACTTACAGGTGGAAATGTACCAGAAATGATTTTCCCACAGAAAGGCGTCCGCCTTCATCGCTATCAATGACGGAGTGGACAGCGCACAGGAAAATGATTTCGCCCCGCTGCGGAACATTTTTAACGAATGGCTGGTGAGAGATACGAGCAAGAAAATCAAGGCAAAATCGCTCGGCGGGCTGAGCGGAAAGCCCATCACAAGCAAGCCCGTCTATGGCTACCTCATGGACGAGGACGAAAACTTTATCATTGACGAGGAAGCCGCCCTCGGTGGTACGGCAGATTTACAGCCTTTGCCTGCTGGGGAACGGTCCGACCAAGATAGCCCGCGCGCTGACCGAGCAACCCCACGCCGGGACGCTGGAATACCGCAGGATCGCAGCACCCGCCGCTACCACCCCGGCTAATGAGTGCAAGTGGGCGACCAATACCGTGGTTCATCTGCTGGAAAACTGGAATATACGGGCTGTCC